>Ga0208901_1000476_pt1 | contig 19369 bp, 10 predicted proteins | sample AntAceMetag02UKF_FD_184764 | JGI IMG/M metagenome (GOLD analysis project Ga0208901, IMG submission 184764) | Saline lake microbial communities from Ace Lake, Antarctica - Antarctic Ace Lake Metagenome 02UKF (SPAdes) (version 2) | ecosystem: Environmental > Aquatic > Non-marine Saline and...
TGGCGGACCGTAAAGGGAGAAATACACAACTCATGGGCAATTTTCTTGTATGTCATGCCACCTGCAAAAAAATCGGCAACCTGTTCCTCCCGCTTCGTTAATGAAACCGCGGCATCTCTTGAATGGGCCTTGACAAGAATCAAGTCATTAAGATCCATGCGGCTAAATGCGATTTTTTTCACCTTTAACGATTTCGTTTCCATCCCCTCCAGCCAGATCTTAACCGGTTCCGGAAATTCAGGACCGGACCATCCCGGCCATTGACCCTTTAAAAGATCAACAAATTTAGGTTCCGCATGATGAATCCAGGCCTTTCCATCACATATTGCCAGGGAATCGCCGATTCTGTTTCCGGACAAATTCACCAAGTGCTGAATCTGGTTGTGGTGCCAGGCCTCTATCACCAATGGAAAGACGAATTTTTTTGCCCTTCGTTCATCCCGGGAAAATTTTTCTCCCGGATCACGTCGATACAGGCTCATAACCTCCAAAAGCCCCGTATCCGGATTCGGGATGGCCGTGGAAATGGCATTTTCAATTCCGAACAGCTTGGAATGCCGTTGATAGGTTTCAAAACCCTCTCGTTCGAGGCGGGTGTAAAAATCATAGACATCAAAAGTCTCACCGGGGTTTGCAATAAGCCCGGCCAGGAGCCTGTCCTGGTGTTTTACCTGTTCCCACGAGTGCATCATGGTGTCTGGAAGATTGTACAGGTAGGTATTATTGACCTGAAGATCCTTTGTGTGGCCGCTGGCCCAAAGGGCCATGTCAAACCGGATCAGACGGTTGAGACAAGCGATGACCTCCTGTTTGAATTCTCCGACTGGTGCACTGAATCCGGTCTTGATAAGCTCGGTGATAAATAGCTGCATCTCCAAATTTAGCATCTTTACAATGTAAATCACCTAAGAAGAGAATGTAAATCGAAAAATGGGGCATTTGCCCGATTGTAATCAGGGTTGAAACATGATTTATGGGCCTACACCTAATGGATCCGTATTCAGCGTATTGAAGGCATCATGACGCTCACTCAGAACTTCACGAAAAAAAGTAATTTATTCACCTTAAAATAAGGAACTTGAATAATGTCCGGAATCGAGAAAAAGAAACGAACCCGTCAAGCCTACATTTGCCGGCTTGCCATTGCGGCGATGCTGATCACCTGGCTTCTGCCTGCGATTTCCTTCTCCAGCCCTGAGCCTGATCCAACCAAGTCTCTAAATATCGGAGACCCCATCAGCGCAAAAACCCGTTCCTATTATTTCCACGTCCCAATGTTTGATCTGGGCGGACCGATTCCGGTGCGCTTCGGAATGGTTTACCAGTCCCATTCAAACTTTGGTTCCGGTTTTCAACCCGTCATTCCCTACATCATGCGCCCTCGTATTAGTGAGGCCTACGTGTTAAACTGGGGTGAAGGCGAGGGACAGATGAATTTCGACAATACTTCTCCGACGGGTGGTGATAACTGGGAAAATGGAATTTACGCCACCTATCAGTTCGGTTTGCACGAGGAAGCAGGCCCGGGCGGCTGGTTCTATCTCATGGATCCCTCGGATCAGACAGTCTACATCTTTGAGAAGGATTACAATTCGGATGATGACTCGAGCCAGGAGGCGCGCCTGCGCTACCGCCTGGACCGCAACGGCAACCAGGTTTCATACGCCTATAGCTGTTGGGGCTGCTCCCCCACCACCACCACCATCAATGACGGCCTGGGCCGCGAGATTACGCTTTCCGTGGCCAACGGCGGCAATCTCACCACCGTCAGCGACGGCGCCCGCAGCTATAGCCTCGGCTACAATGACAATGATCATCTTACCAGTATCACCGATCCACTCGATAATACCACCGGATACGAATACACCGACGACAATAACAACAATTTGACCCGGCAGGTGCGCCCAAAGGGGAACAGCCCTTACTCCCAGACCTATGATGAAACGATTTACCCCTGGAGCAAAGTCACCAGCCAGACCGATGCTTACAATAATATGACAACCATCCGTGAGGAGAGCATTGACTCGTATCCGTATAGGCAAGTGATCGAGCACCGGCCCGATGACAGTGAGGTGGTTTATAAACACTATATGGCCAATCCTGATTCATGGCAGGACGCTCAAGGCAATACCGCCGATTTTACCGTCAATGATAGTGACCAATTGACCGGGATCACGGACCGCATGGGCGACACCACCTCCATGACCTACCACGCCCCCACCGGATTTCCGGCATCATACACCAACACCGAGGGCGACACCCTGAGCCATAGTTACACGGCCCGGGACCAGACCTTCACCAACCCGGCCAACGCGCACACCGTCACCTTCACCTTTTATGACCGCACCCGCACCGACTACCCGGACGGCACTTACGAGACCTACGGCTACGACGCCAAGGGCAACCCCACAACCTACACCGACCGGAACGGAAAAACCTGGACCACCACTTACAACAGCCAGGGGCTGCCGCTTACCATCACCAACCCGGCCGGCGGCGTGGTCACCCACACCTACAACGCCGACGGGACTCTTGCCGGCAGTACGGATTCCGGCACCGGCGCCACCACCTTCGGCTATGATGCCTACAGGCGCCTTACCAGCATCAACCCGCCCGGAACGGGGCAGATCGACATCACCTACGACCTCATGGACCGGATCACATCGGCGAGTGACGAGAACGGCCACACCGTCCAATATCAGTACGACACCAACGGCAACCTCATCCGGGTCACGGACCCGGCCGGCCATGCCACCCGGTACGGCTATGACCTCATGGACCGGGTCGCCCGGATCACCAGCCGCACCGGCGGCATCAGCACCATGAGCTATAACTACAGAGGTCAGACGACCGGCGCCGTGAACGCCAACGGCATTCAAACCACCTATGCCTACAATGACCGCGACTGGCTGGAAAGCGCTACCCGCAACGGCAAAACCCGCGGTTTCACCCAAGACAAGGAAGGCGTTCCCACGGGCAGCACCTCCCCGGCCGGGCATACCGTTTTGCAGCAGACCGACAAACTCGGTCATCTGACCGCCGTCACCCTGCCCGGCGGTCAGACTTCCCGGTTCACCCGTGACGCCATGACCCGAGTCACCGGCAGCACCGACCCGCTCAACCATCAGACCCGATACGGATACGACGCAGACGGCCTTCTCTCCCGGGTCACCCTGCCCGATAGCGCCTCGGCCGACTATACCCGGGACACGCTGGGGAATCTCATCGGCATCAACGACCTGAACGACAATGACTGGGGGTTTGGTTATACCGTCATGGGCCGCATGGCCTCCGCCGTCGATCCCCTGTCCCGCACAACCCTCTACACCCGGGATGACCGCGGTCGGGTCAGCGTCGTCACCCATCCAGACGGGGTCACCGAAACCAAAACCTATGACGCCGCCGGAAATCTCATCCGGCGCCTTTACAGCGGCGGCACGGACCTCACCTACACCCACGACGCACTGGACAACCTGGCCGCCACCAACGACCTGGCCCTGACCCGGGATGATGATGGGCGTATTACCGGCAGCACCTATAACGGCCACACTTTCGGCGGCTCCTTTGATGCGGGAGGGCGCGTTGTAACCGCTACCTACGGGGGCGCGCTTACGGTTACCTACAGCTACAATGCCGATGACCGGTTGAGCCGGGCCAAAGACAATCTGGGCAATCAAGTGGATTTCACCTATGACGCGGACGGAAATCTCACGGCGCTGACCCGAAGCAACGGCATCAACGCCACTTTCACCCGGGACAGCAACGGCCGGATCACCCGCCTTCAAGACGGCAGCCTGACCGACCTGCAATACGCCTACGATGCCGCCGGCCGGATCACCTCCGTGAGCGGCGCCTGGCCCTTGGACCCGGCGGGGCTTCTGTCCGAATCAAACAATACCTTCACCGTGGATGCCGCCTCACAGATCAACAGCACCGGTTATGCCTACGATGCCCGGGGCCGCGCCGTTCAGATCCCCGACCATACCCTGGCCTGGGACGGCGCCGAGCGTCTCACCGGACTGGATGGCGTCACCTTCGCCTACAACGGCCGAAGCGAGATCGTCTCGCGAACCGAGGGGGGGGCCACCACCCGCTACTACCATAACCATACCCTGGGTCTGAACCCCGTTGTGGCCGAGCAGCAAGGTACAAGTTTTACCCGTTACTATGTCTTTACCCCGTCCGGGCGGCTGCTTTACAGCATCGATCCCCTGAACGGCAACGCCGCGGCCTACTACCATGGCGATCAGATCGGCTCCACCCTCGCGCTGAGTAACGCCGCCGGGACCGTTACCGATCGTTACGCCTACAGTCCCTACGGCAAACTGCTGGGGCATACCGGCAGCAGTGACCAGCCCTATACCTTCGTCGGTACGCTCGGTGTACGCCAAGAGTGGGATCTGTATCAGATGCGGCGGCGTTACTACGATCCGATCACGGCGCGTTTTCTATCCCCTGAGCCCCTGTGGCCGAATGTCGACGACCCGCGTCAGCTCAACCCATACCAGTACGCCTTCAGCAGCCCGCTTATCTTTTCTGATACTACGGGTTTATCCTCTATCGGGGCATGTTTCACCGACGAACAAGCGGATCAGCTCGGTCAGATTCTGGTCACAGGGAAGTTGGCTGAATACGGACTTGAGGCCTCCGAGGCCAACTTTAAAGTGATTTCTGATCAGATGGAACAACTCGAAAAGCAACATTATATGGGTGACGTGTTGAATGCCGCGCTTGCTGCGGCAGCTGTACAAATCAAAATAGACAATGCGCTTTTGAAGCTCTTCGGTGGCGTGGAATTTCACGATGCCTCGAAGACAGCGTCCGCTCTCAATAGGGCAAAGGAGGAAACAAAACGTCTGGCAGGCAAACGAAAACTTGGACCTGTGTCTACGGTCAAAAGCGTTAAAGTTGATACTCATAGAGCTGATGAAGACGATGATTCAGTATTTGGCGGAAAAGGCCCTTTTGGCAATATGCTAACAAATGCTTATGGGGCGAATTTTGAACGTTATAAGCAAAACCTTTATTATTATCAACTTATGACTTCACCTCAGGTTTCCGGTTATATGGATCGTCTCCTTGGGGGTGGAAAATGAACCCCAACAAAACCGAGGATCAACCCGAGAAACGTTGGGGTTCATGCCTCACCCCAACCTACGCAACATAAAAAACCCGATTGAAACCTCAGATAAAATCTCTTGAAAAGGAGTAAAAGGATCATGAAGACAAAACTCACGGCTTTCCTATCCGTGGTCATGCTTTTGTGCCTGTTTGTATCGGCTTCCGTTCTTGCCGGAACCATAAACTACGCCTACGACACCAACGGCCGCCTCACAGGGGCCGATTACGGCAGCAGCAGGACCATTCAATATACCTATGACAGCAACGGCAACCTGCTCAAGAGCGTCGTCGGGACGCCGACACCCGGCCAATACACCCTCACCGTGGCGGCGAGCCCCGCAAACCGCGGCGGCGTCACCGGCAACGGCATCGACTGCCCGGGGGACTGCACCCATGACTATGATGAAAACACGGCCGTACCACTGACCGCAACGCCCACGTCCGGAAACAAATTCCTCCGGTGGGAAGGAAGTCTCACGGGAACCACGAATCCCGGAACCGTCACCATGAGCGCGGATAAACAGGTAGCCGCCTACTTTGGCGCAACGTCCGGCAATACGGATACGGACGGGGTACCTGATGTAACGGAAAGCGGCCCTGGCGGCGATAATCCCGCGTACGACGGAAATAACAATGGCGTACCCGACTACCAGGAAGCAGGCGTCGCGTCGCTGCCGTCCGCGGCGGGTGGAGGGTACGCGACCGTTGCCGTTGCCGGCGGATCGGGTCAGACCTTGAGCGACGTAGCGGCCGGGAATAACCCGTCGCCCGGAGACGCTCCCGAGGGGGTTCAGTTTCCCTACGGGTTTTTCACCTTTTCCATCGACAACCTGGCCAATCCCGGAGACCGCGCCGTCGCCACCCTCTATCTGCCGAAAAACACGGCCATCAACACCTACTATCTGTACGGCCCCACACCGGGCGATCCCACGAACCACTGGTATGAATTCATGGATGACGGCGATACCGGAGCGCAAATCATTCAGGACGCCGCCCAGACGCGGATCGTGCTCCATTTCCGTGACGGGGCCAGAGGCGATAAGGACCTCACGGCCAACGGAAGGATCGATGATCCCGGGGCCCCCGGCATCTTGACGCTGACAGCCGTTTCCGTTCCCACCCTGACGGAATGGGGCATGATTATCCTGGTACTCCTTCTGATTACCGTTTCGCTCAAAACCTTACGAAAAAAAGTAATTTATTCACCTTCAAATAAGGAACTTGAATAATGACCGGAATCCATATCTGCCGGAACAACCTATGAAAGTGATGTGAGTTTTACGACGTTAGCTGCTACTCCTACGGGTCACCACTGCGGCGGTATCAAATGTGACCACAACGACGGCCGCCAGTGGTGGGGATGTAACGAATGATGGTGGGCCATCGGTAACGAGCAAAGGCGTCTGCTGGAGCACTTCAGCCAATCCGACTACCAGTAATAGCAAAACAATAGATAGCACAGGAACTGGCAGTTTTGAAAGCTCAATAACGGGGCTGACCCCAGGCGCCACCTATCATGTTCGGGCATACGTCGAAAATAATTGCATTGCATTAAACCACCAGCTCTGCTGGTGGTCGATGATTGGGTACGGCTATGCAGGAAAGTCCAAAATCAGTAATAGCGATATTCTTGAGGTACAGGATTTGGATGCTTGGCTCGATGATATCCAGAACGATCTGTCTGGCCAGATAAACATTCTATATGATGCTCTTGCTATTCGGGCAGTGACCTGCCTACTGTTGGAAGCGTGACTTCTTCCCCTCAAACCGTATCCGCCGGAAATTCGGCCTTGATTTATGCACAAGATGTGGTTGCCATGGCAGATGTGCTAAGGGTATGGGTAGTTATTATCCCCCCCCGGACTATTCCAATTCTTCCGACAGCCCTGTTACAGACTTACCAACATGCGCGTGACATTTCAACGTCCTTCTTTTTGAATTATTTGGAATTTCCGAATAGTTCCATCCCGCATAAGTTCCTTTTCATAGAAGACGTTTATAATATGCTCGTTGATAGTGGGAACCGTTACCTGAAACAAATCCGCCATCAGTTTTTGAGATCGCCAGACGATTTCATTTTCAAGGCGAACGTCGATTTTGATCCGCTCGTTTTCTGCACTATATGCTGATTGGCAGAGTTGATGGATGATGCCATGTTGTATAAGAAAAAGATGATCACAAATGGACATTGACGATCTGATTGGTGCTATTCGAAATAGTCGCATCCGTATTACCGATCATGCGGATGAGGAAGCTGCCGATCACAATGCAAAAATGTCCCGTATGCGGTGGTGAGCTTAAAAAAAACGTGTTGAAAAATGGCTTCGCGGTGGTGTACTCACCGTTATTATGAAAGTAATTGCAGAAGTTTGTGCGCGTTGTGGTGAACGGCTTTATGCTGAGGACATTGTTATGTCTTTTGAAGAGATTAGAAAAAAATTGAGGAACCAGGAATTTAAACATTTCAAAGTTCTTGGCCAATCTTTCACTGTCGCTGAAAATTGGCCGAATAAGTCTATTCACCCGACTGCGTAACCCGCCGTTCCGATCAAATTGAGAACCTACGAACTTAAGGGTTAGGGTGCTGTTTCACATAAAAAAGAGGCTATTGTGTTCTTTACAGTGGTCATAGAATTTCTTGAAACAGGCGTTATCCTGAAGACCTTTTTCGGTGTTCGGAATGGATGAGAAAAAAATCCTGCTGCCGATCACGATAAGTTTTTTCCTTGCCCTCGTTATCACCACGTTGAAGCGGTTCGGGTTATTCAGAAACTCGGACATCACATGGTCCCTGTCCGATGTAGTGAACCCAAAAATAATCACGTCCCTTTCCGCACCCTGAACACGTTCCACCGTGTCGATAAGGGGAAAGGCATCCCCCTCGTAATTGAGGAGTCCGGAAAGGCGTGCGGATATGGCGTTATTCTGGGCACGGTGAGGAGATATGATGGCTATCTGGTCCGGGTGAATCTTGAAGTGGGTGATCATGCGGCAGGCAATGCGGGCTATGATGTCGTTCTCCGGTTCACATTGCTGATAGTTCTTTTGATGATCCAGTATTCCTAATGTTACCGGCCTTTCAGGGTCTATCAATCGGTCTATAATATCATTCCCCATTTCCCCCTGTACAGCGAGTCGCGATCGGGCGATTTGAGGGGCGGAACCCAAGATCCCATTGTACCAGACGTCGCTGGGAAATTGACAGAGTTCCCGGTTCATTCTGTACGTAATATTCAAACGTACCCGTTGCTCAGGGTTACAGTTTTGAGAGAGATGTTCCAGAATTGATTTTTGAACATCCGCACCTTCTTCGGGGAGTATTTGTTCCGCATCTTCCATGGTATAGTGCCCCAGGACAATCGGGGGCAATTGTTTGATGTCGCCTGAGAAAAGGGCTTTTCCTTTCCCGTAGGCTAACGGCAGGGCAGCCTGGGGAACCAGGATCTGGGATGCTTCATCCAGCACGATCCAGTCAAAATACTGGGGAAAATGTCCGTTGCGGCTGTCAAAAAGACGGTACAGGCCGTATCCGGTAGCGCCCAAGATCAGTTCCCGGACGTTGAAAATGGCTTCCGGGTCATCGCAGGTTTCAACCTGGTAACGGCTGTTGTCGTCCGGGGCGTCTTCAGGGGCGCCCCATTTGATTAATCGCGCGGGAAACGCCTTCCATTGGAGTTGATTCAGCAGGTCAGCTACTTTTCGAAGGACATTGTCGATCGCCTGGTGGGTCAGGGCGCTGACGGCGATGCGCACCGGGTTCCCTGATGCCTGGGCGTGGAGTACCAGGGCAATCAATATCCAGCCTAAAAGATGGGTCTTACCCGTTCCCGGAGGGCCGTCAATGAGTCCCATGGGGAACGTAAAGGGAAGCTCCATAGCTTGTCTCTGCCGGTCATTGAGCCCTGTTGTGTCGCCATTTTCCGAAAGCCACTTACGTATCCAGCGCGAATTTTTCTCTTGTGTGAAACTACCCTGGTTACTGGTTGCTGATTGCTGGTTTCCTCGTTCCCACGCTCCGCGTGGGAATGCATAAAAGGGGTGCCCATCTCTTGCTGAAACCGTCTTAAACGCATGGAGCAGCTTTGGTGTAGTGAAGTCCGTTGCATCTTCTTCGAGCGAGTAGTGGAACCGATGGTTCAATGCGAGGGGACCCTGCCTGGAACCTACGGAAACGGTTTGAGCTGTCTGGTCGTGTCTGCCCAGGACAACGGCAAATCCGTTTTGAAGATCTTGCTCCCCCTGGGGAACCAGTTTTAAAAAATCGCCTTCCCGGAATTTGGATGGGTCGTGGTCATCGACCATGGATAGGTTATAGCGAAATTTTCCTTCATGATCCAGTTCTCTTCCTGTAAAGCGAAGGGGACCCATGGCCCTGAATCGGTCTACCCGCTCTTTGAGCGAATACTCCTGCAGGGAAAAGATTCTTTCCCGTTTGAGTCGTTGTTCTTTTTCCACAAACCGGATATACGGCCGGGATCTATCATTTCCTTCTGTTTCTGTTTCCCACCCGTCTTTTTCCCGAATGCTTGAAAGGTGGGCCATGATCCATTTCCTACCGTTTTCGCAACACAAAAGGGTGTCTGAGAGGTCATTCGCAGGATCGTCCCGGTGGAAAAGAGTGCAAGGCTTCTTTAAGGCAGGTTCCAATCCGAGTACATGGTGCAGGGAAAACAGGGTCAGCTCTCCCGGAACCGGAAGGGCGAAATGGGTTTGAAAAACCTTGCGAAGATCCGTCCAATGGGAGTGGACAATCTCCTTCAGAAGGTTGTATGTTTCCATCGTTGCCATATCCGCAGCCCATCTTAGAAACAGCCGCTTGGCCCCGCTTCCAAATGAAAAAATATGGGGGCCTTTTCCATTGGCCACAGATTGTTTCCAGGTGGTTAGGAAGGTTCTTTCGAAATTGTTCCAGGTGGCCTTTTTTTCCCCTTTACCCGTTTCCGTTTCCCAGGTGTGGGTCTCTTTTACGTTGTCGTTCTGATCCACGGCGAGAAGTCCCGCTGTTTCAGAAAACGGCGATAGGCCCGCCCCGGATAGAAAGATGATTGACGTGGAAATATTGGCTGGAAAAAGACTGGTTTTCGGGTTTTTCAACAAAATTTGGTTGTTGGAGAGGGCGGCTATCCGCGTTTTAAATTTTTTCTCATTGTGGGGGGGCATGGTTTGTGATTGCCCGGGTGTGTCCAGCCATCGTTTTGTGTCTGCAATGGTTTTGAGGCCCGCCTCTTTGAGGAAGTCCAGTTGCCCTGTCGTCAAGTGTGGAACGAACTGGATGTCCATTTGACGCAGAGCTTCCCCATAACAGTGAGCGTACCATTGGCAATGGGTGCAGTGGCTTTTGAGATGGAACTCGGCGTTTTGCGTGTTGATTAAAAGTGCCTTTTCCAAGTTTTGAACCAGCGCTGGAAAAGCCGTCAGATAAGGGGCTAGATCAAATCCATATTCCGTAACCGGCGCCTCCCTACCCTTCCGGGAAGGCAATAGAAGAAACCCTCGTTCTGAAACAGTGACAGGGCCTGTTATTTCTCTTGATTGGATGGTTTTCCTGAGAAGAAATGCGTAGAAAGCCAATTGCCATTTGTGGTGAAATTGAGGAGACGCACTGCCCTTGATTTCCCCCACCTCGAATGTCTTTCTGCCGCTTTCGGACGAGATTCGAATGAGATCAGGGACCCCGATTCCACCCACGTCCCGGAAAAGGGTCTTCGCAGACAGTACCCCCTGGGATAGATAAAGGGAGACCGGATGTCCTTCATCTGCCGGGTTGGATAAGTTTTCCAGCTGGGTGATTGTTTCACTATGGCGGTTTTTCGAAGATCTGTAACTTCCATCAGAATTCCTGTTCCGGATACTGAATACGTGCGCCCCCATCTGCTCCAGGTGTTTCATGGCCGTTTCTTCAAACCCAATGCCATGTTCTATGCGATTTTTCTCCACGGGGCCTTTCCCGGGATGGGATATGGCTGGCTGGATGTGGGGCGGCACGAAGTGAAGCCGCACAAACCGTTCACATTGTCCGTGCCTGAAATACCCGGCGAGGATGCTTCCCGTGAGAGGGCGGCCGGCATCGTTGGTATCCGGATGGCAGTTTGCGATGGGCGCCATTCGATCTTTCTCCTCTTCAAGGAGGGGTTTGTTCTGGGTGGGCATGGGTATAACCCTATGGGAATTATCTTCCTCTTGACGGGGAGCGCGTTCGGGAAAATCAGGGTTGCCGGAAACGATTCCGGAAGATTCTCTCCCATAACGGACAAATGCAAGTGCAACCCGCTTATCGAATAACGATTCTGCCATTTCCAGGATTAGAAATTGTTCCGGCAATGTGCTGCAAAAGCTGTTGAGGGGAAATGCAGCCATGAGCATTTTGAGGTTTTGTCCGGCCCAGAGGGCAAGATCCGTTTTGCCGATGGGCAGGGACAGTTTTGTGAAATCAATCCAGTGTGAACAGTCCACCCCGATGGCATCGGAGGCCACATAGAACTCTTCCTCCCGGGTGGTTTGAAGGAAGTTCCGAACAGTCCATCGAAGAATCAGGTTCCCTGCGGAGCCTAAATAGGTTAGATATCTGTAAAACCCGTTTTGGCTCAAAATAACTTGAATGCCGTTTCCGAGGACAACAGCATTTTGAACTTTTCCCCGTTCCTTTTTAAGCAGAGCGCGGGTACGCGAAAAAAGCCCGTTTTGCCCGTTTTCCGGAAGAGTATTTGAGGTGTTAAGGATGTTTCGGACGGATTGGGCTACCTCGTAAGAGACCTGCATTCCCGGTCCTAACCAGAAAATTTCCTTGCTTTCCGAGTGTGTCGAGGGCAACGCCAGTACTCGTTTGCCCCCTTTTGTATGGTCGATTTCGATAATGCGAAGCCTTTTGCCTGCCAGATTGACCCTGTCTCCCGGCTCCAGCTGGGCCACCACCCCCCGTGGAATATCAGCGATGGCTTTTTGGGATAATACCAGGGCATAGTCTTCTTCGGTTTCCGGAAAATTGCTCCAGATACCATATTCAAAAAGGCAGTTCGTGTAACGCCATCCCCCCTGGAAAAGGCCTTTGACCGGCCCCTTTGAAAGCCATCCCTTTTTTTCCATGGTGATGAAAATACTATCCAACTCCGGATTTTCCTCGGGGAATAGTTCTTTCATGGCGGGGAGGGAAATACGTCTTTTTTCATAGACGCAGGATAGGGTCTGCTGACCCAGCACGCTGAACAGCTTTTTCGGCAGGGGCATTTCCACCCGGCCCTGTCGTGCCAGGGTAAGGAGCGCTAAAAAGCGAACCAGTTGTTGGCCCGCTCCCGGCCCTCGGCAAATGCCCCAGAATATGGTTTTGTCCTGTCGCCGGTTGGCCCGGCCGATCCTCTGGAGGAATGCGGAAACGGAATCAGGGGGTTCGTATAAAACCACCGCATCTACATTGCCCACATCAATGCCAAGCTCCAGTGTGCTGGTGGCAATACAGAGGGCGTGGGGGCTTTGGCGGAAGCGTCGTTCAACAGCTCTTCGTGTTTCTGCTTTGAGATTGGAATAGTGAAGCCCGCATGCTCCATGGTACCGTCCGTGTTGATCGAGTATGGCAAACAAACGGTCGCAGGCACTTCGACTGTTGGCAAAGAGCAGGATTTTCCGGTACGCAAAAGAAACGTAAAGGTCGTCAAAAAGAGCAATCAATTCTTCCTCTTCATTTTTGAGGTGAACCAGGTGGGGAACAATCTCTTTGTGAACGTCCTCGACAATGCGAACCGTATCCTGCTTGAATTTGAAAAACAGGGCGATGGCATCCATGTCGGCAATGGTGGCTGAAAGGGCAATTTTTTGAACCTTTTTTCCGGTTCGTCTTTCCAGCCTTTCCAGCAACAGCGATAATTGTCGTCCACGGTACTGATACACAAAGGGATGAACCTCATCGATGACGACTGTCCCCACCTCGTTAACAAACTCCCTTAGATCGGGATTTCGGCTCCCTAAAAGCACGTCTAATGATTCCGGTGTGGTAATCATGAGGTGAGGATCATGGCCACCGGATCGTTTGATATCTCCGGTGCGGACTCCGAAACTGAGTCCCAGTCGCGGGGTGATGATAGGATCCAGACGGCGCTTCAGGTCAAATGCCAATGCCCTGGTGGGCACAATATAGAGGATCCGGCTGGTTTTTTTGGTTAGAAAAACCCGTTCAAAGCAGGGGGCCAGGACAGCCTCGGTTTTACCGGAACCGGTTTGTGATTGAAGGATAAGGTCTTTGCCCTGAAGGATAGGTTCAATGGCCTGGCGCTGCAAAGGAAAGAGAGCAGGAAAGGCGCCATAAAATGCCCGATAGGTGTTGGGCAGCCTGATAAGGGGTGAATCCAAGGTTAGGGCCGGTGCAGGACTTGTTCCTGGTGGGCGATATCCAGTTGGTTGATGAGCGATTTTATTCTCAGGCGGGTTTCCAATGTGCCCGCTGTCGCCAGGTCCTTATCCATGTTTTTTTGAACCGGTTCATATTCGGGTGTCCATTCATAAGCCTGCATGTGAAGTAAAAGGAGCTTCTCTGACAATTCGGTCCATTCTTTTCCGGAGAGGTCATGGAGTCGATGGAGGGTGAGATTCTTCCAGGCATTGGCGTAATTCATGGCAAAAGAGGGGAATTCTCCTTTCTTTGTAATCCTGACGTTTTCGTAATTTTCCTCGTTGACTCGGAAGAAAAAATCGTCGGTAAATGCAAAGACAGGATAAAGTCCCGTAAGGGACGGATGGCCTGAGAAAAGCCGGTCCAGGGATTGATAGCTTCCGGATCGGGAGGTGACCCGGGTCTGGGCAATGGATTCTCCCTCATCAAAAAACACCACCCAACCCTTGTATCCCATCTGTTTAAACAGGGCGGCCAGAGAATAAATCTGGGTAAGGTATTCCTGGGGGGTCCTGCATTTCATGGGAGCTTCTTTATGAAAATCCACCTTTCGATATCGGCAGGCGGTTCGCAGCGGATAGACTGGGACCGGTTCGCCGGAAAGGGCACGTTTCAGTAGAGAAGGAAACGCTCTGGGGCGGTATTTCCTGTGTTTCTTAAATCCTTTCTGTTTGGTTGACAGGGGGATGGTTTTGTTTGCCATGGCAGCCAACACTGCCTTGAACAGATGGGGCATCTCGGCAGGGAGGAGGGCAAGGATATGGTTGCCGTTGTCGCCGGCCCGTGTTGCGATGGCCTCTGTCCAGGATTTCCATTTTGAGACCACGTCTCCTTCATGGTCCGGAAACCGGATCCTGCCAAGGAGTTCCCGGTATACCAGCCTCAGATTATGAAAGGTGATTTCGCGGGGATCAAGATTGATCATGCTGGTCACAAATCCTTTTTCCAGGGCCATTTCCTGCAGATAGGCGAGGCTGTGTGATTTCCCCTGGCCGTAGTCGCCGCAGATGCACAGGTGGGGGGCGAGACCGCCCGTTGGGGAGGAAAGTCCCTGTTCGAAGGCGCGAACCAGTTTGTCTTCATGGGTGGTGAGCAATCGAACCGCAAACGGGTCAAAGACCCCTTCGCGCAGCCGTTCCAGAGCTCTGCGCAGGATGAAGTTGCGCTCGTTTCGGATGGCGTTTTTAAAAGACGCGGTGTCCATCAGCTATCCCATTTGGGCTGAAGGTGTTCAACTTTTTCCTGTTCCATTTCCCCCTGGCTCTGAACCATCTGGGCTGCGATGTCCAGATCGTCAAATTCGTTGTCGCCCTGCTCTCCCATGTCAAGAACCCGGATAACCTGTTTTACAAAGAGTCGGACTTCGCTCAATACCCCCATCTTCTTTTGGTTTTTGCAGATCTGCTCAAGAAGATCGTCTGAGATGCGGTTTTCCGCGTCCCAGCGGTAGGATACGCCATGAATGGTTCGAAGGGTTTTGCCCAGCTCCACCAATTCCGCCGTCTTCAAGGGGGTGCGATGAAGGTCAATGAGTACCCCGCGATAGTTGAGCCGTTTGCTTTCGCCGATGGATCTGACCCGACTCCAGAGGGCGTCATAGGACTTGAACCCCTTTTCCGATTCCAGGACGTCCGGGATGATGGAAAAGAATATATGGAGATATCCCGCCTGTTCCGTATTGTCGATGAGCAGCCTGACATTTTCATAAGCGGCGCTGCGCACGGATTTGGCCTGGCCTATTACGGTTTCCAATTCATCCATGAGCAAGATCAGCCCCTTATATCCTACATGGCGCAGGAAGCTGATCAGGGCGTTGAGGAGGCTCTTGCTGTTGGTTTTGCTAATGACCTCGAATATATGAAATGGCTTGATGTCTTTCTTTGCCACCTTGCCGCCTTCAAACCAGTGAAAGAGGATTTCCCGGGCATTGTCCCGATCTTCTTGTTCTTCCCCTTCCCCGAGAGGTTGAAAACGGTTTTTCAGGAGGGCGATTACTCCGTTGGCGAAGTTTATGTCCATGCCGGGAAGGCCGCGCATTTCATTCGAAAGTTCCGACAGGTTCTCTGCAGAAAGGTCACCGTTTTCCCGGGTCAGAGTCTTTGCCGATTCGTTGATAAAGTCTTCCAGTAGACTTCGTATGCCGAGTCCATCGAATCTCCCTCGAAGCTGTTTGACGATGGTCTGGTAAACCGCCTCGAATTTGTGGATGGGTACCTCTCGCGTCAGGACCACAAAGGATACGGCAAATCCTTTTTGAAGGGAGGTGTGACGGATGACCGACATGAAATGGGTTTTCCCATCCCCGTAATCGCCGCTCAGGAAACGGACTTTTGCGCCCCCTTCGGCAATATATTTGTCCAGATCATCCTCAATGAATGTGAGCCAATTCTCCCTGCCCACGGTGAAGAATGGAACGTAATCCACGGGAACACTTCCCTTTCGGAGTTCCTCGATAATGGCCCTGGCTTGAAAAGACTCTAACTGGTCAAGTTTTTGTGCGGACATCAGTCTTCTTTCTCCTCAAAGGATATGCCGGTAATCCGGCGTTTTTCTCCATCAGTGTCGATGAGCCACAGGGCGCTGATCCTTCCTGGTCGCATTCTCAGAACATGCCCGTTTGATGTGCCTTCAATGCCCGCCTGAAAGTAGCGCCACAGGTCAACTCCAAACTGGTCTACGCTGTATCCACGGAACTTGCCTTTGTCCATGTCCTGGAAAAAAGACTTGCTCTGTTGGGAAAGCACGTAGGCCAGGTAAAGGTGCTGGGCGGGCACCCTGGTTCCCGGATTGAGATTCTCCTTTTTAATGAGATCTGCATAAACCCCATACAGTCCGTCAATGAATTTGCGCGGATCGTAAGGTCGGTCGTAGAGCTGATTTTTGAAACGAAGCAGCTGGGTAATAATGCGCCGGGGATCAATGGATTTGAGCAATTTATTATTGATGGTCGTCGTGCGACTGGAAAAGTCGATTTCACCCGCGATCCCTTTGAGTGAAGTGAAACGGGGAAAATCGACGGTTATTTCCACATCCGCCTCTTGAGCACGGTTAGTGAGGTCTTCAATGAATTCTATCCGATAGCGTTCTACCTGTTCATTGGCATAAGTACGCAGGCGATCGAAGATATCGGAGGTTTCTTCAAGACCGTTTTCCTCTTCAATATTCCCGGCCATTTTGTTCTTAAGCTGTTCGTCAAGCTGCAGAAAGTCATTTCGGCCGGCAATTCGCATGCAGTTCTTCATGAAATCGGCCATCCTCTGTCTTCGATTAATTTCAACCTGAAAGGGCTTGACGATTTCGTTCAGCCCTTCCTGCGCTTCCTGAAGGAACTTTTCATGGTTTGTCATAATTTTTTCCCATTCATGGTTAGTGTTTCGCTCTCAAATAATCTACGGGCTCTCTCGGGTTTTTTGGGAAAGAAAGGGTCTGTTGTTCCAGACTCTTATAACGGGTTAGGAAAACAATCCGCACCACTTGAATTGCAGCATGCGAAACAGGATTTCCAGTGAGCAATATGAATGATATTCTATTTTCTGTCAAGTCCTGAAAGATACCTCCGGAAATTCTCATTATGAACTCAATTCGCCCTTGTTCCCACGCTCTGCGTGGGAATGCATTTCAAGACGCTCCGCGTCGTCTCCCAAATTCGCAGGAAATGGGATTTATCAGAGCAAAATCCATACTCACGGGACGCGGAGCGTCCATTTCTGTGTTCCCACGCAGAGCGTGGGAACAAGGATGCCGAGGCTACAATTCCAAAATTAGAATTGCTAAGACACCTCCGGAAGTTCTAATAATGGCATCTAAAAGCTGAGATGATGAGAGGGGGTTGCTGAAAACGGTCATGCCCTGTACCTCCGGGCATAAAAAAAACCCACCAAAGTGTGTGCTAAGATGCAAATAGTGTAACGCCTGACCCCCAAATTGATAGCAAAATAGTGTAACGCCTTTTTGGAGTGTACCCCGCCTCTTAACCCGCCAAAAATCATCAATAATACCCCGCTATCCCGCCGCTTCTATCGCTTTACAAAAAACCTTGCAACGGCAAAAGGTACATGCTAAAAACCAAATTAAGCAAAGAATGATGGAAATTAAATTTGTCCCCAATTGGGGATTTTTTTTGTTTTTTGGCCCATCACAAAAACATAACTATCTGATTTGTAAACAAATATTAGATTTACTTGCAGATTCAAAAGCCGAGTCGTTATACTCAAATTTTGGGATTTTTATTACCGTTACAGTATTTTGCAAAAGCACTATCCCGCCAAACATATCATAACCTACCGATTTTAAATGCAATGTTAAAATCAAGCAAGCATTGAGATTCCTAAAAATGCGTTACACTATTTGCATCTTATCATCGGTCTTCTAAAAAATTTTGGAACAAACCCTTTCCCCTGGTGGGATTATGATGATGCCAGGATTAGACTCATTTCCGATTCCTTTTTATCAACATTCGGCAACCGCAATCACCTTGCCGGTTATATGGAAATGGCCATACCCCTTGTTTTGGGATTGTTAATGACCGGTTATCGGGGCGGCGGACTTTTTCTTTTGCTCTATCTGACATTCATTATGTTTACCGCCCTGGCGCTTTCTTTATCCCGGGGTGGGTGGATAGGCGCCGCAATCGGCCTCTCTTTCATGGCCGTTGCTCTGATAACCAACCGCTACTTTAAACGCAAAGTATTGTTAACAGCCTTCATTGGCGGCGCATTGGCTTTAACATTTGTTGTTTTATCCTCCACCCCCATAGTCGAGAGAATCCGGACTTTTGAAGAAGCCGAAAATGTTCCTAGCTTCCAAGGTAGGGTGGAAACGTGGGGCGGGGTCATAGATATGATTCAGGCCCACCCACTAATCGGAGCCGGGCCGGGTACATTCGCAACAGTCTTTACCCAGTACGTTCCGCCGGGTTCCGCGTCCCGATTTTTTTATGCGCACAATGATTACCTGCATTTTATTTCAGAGGTGGGTATATCATTGGTTGGAATTATGATTTGGATGATCATTGCCCTTTACGGGAAAGGGTTCAAGAAACTCAAGGACCCGAGCCGTATGGTTCGGGGAATTACCCTTGGCGCCATGTCCGGAATAACGGCTATTTTAATCCACAGTATTTCCGACTTTAATCTTAACATTCCAGCCAATGCTTTGTTATTTACCATTCTTGCAGCACTGGTCGTTTCTCCGGTGCCAACGGACAATCTAAGATAAACGAACATCGAAGGCCCAACATCGAATGGGGGTGTTGGACGATACGGCTAGCAAGCGGTATTGCGAGATGGGTTGCGAGATGGGTTGCGAGACCAATGGCCCCTTGCGCGGGCCCATTTTTTCCGGGTTAGGAACATTCCAATTTTTGCCTTGAAACAAATGAAAAAGACTGATAAACTCGATTAATTGTTTGATTTCAAAAAGATAAGTGAAACTGCGAGCTGATTATGCCTGAAGAAGAAATTGAACCAGAGGGCCTGACCTTAGACAAGAGAACTATGGATGTTCTGGTTGCCAACATCATCCCGACATCCAAATACTTCGAAATCCGCTTTGACCACATGCAGAGTCAGATTGATGATATCAACCATAATCTCAAGGACTTTCACCGTGATGTGGACAAACGATTTGACGAAAACAAAGCGGATATCAACAAACGATTTGACGAAAACAAAGCGGATATCAACAAACGATTTGATGAAGCCAAAGCTGACGTCAACAAACGTTTTGAGCAGGTGGACAAGCGCTTCGAGCAGGTGGACAAGCGCTTCGAGCAGGTTATTGCCTCCATTGATCGAATAGGGGACAAGCTGGATTACAGGGACGAAAAACAAAGATCTTTCACACTACGCATGTTTACAATTGCCATAG
>Ga0208901_1000482_pt1 | contig 19186 bp, 20 predicted proteins | sample AntAceMetag02UKF_FD_184764 | JGI IMG/M metagenome (GOLD analysis project Ga0208901, IMG submission 184764) | Saline lake microbial communities from Ace Lake, Antarctica - Antarctic Ace Lake Metagenome 02UKF (SPAdes) (version 2) | ecosystem: Environmental > Aquatic > Non-marine Saline and...
GAGGAGCAAAAATTTCTCATGGCCGAGAATGGGCCTCCAAAAAAGCTCGTCGGAGGCCATGAGAAACTTTTGCGGGTGTCACGATAATTTTTACACGTTTAGGCGACAACTTGCTTGACATCTACCGATAATCCCACCGGCACAAAATGGAAGTTTTGTGGCAAACATGGAGATGGTGCTGGACGTTTACAAGCGTCCATTCGATCCAAAACGTCCGGTGGTCTACATGGATGAATCTCCAAAACAGTTGATTGCCGAGACAAAAATTCCGATTACAGCATCACCGGGAAACCCTGCTAAACATGACTATGAATCTCGACGCTGCGGAGTATGCAACATTTTTATGGCATGTGAACCGTTGGCGGGGAAACGAATTGTCAAAATTACTGAGACAAAAACCAGGAAGGATTGGACGGTTTTTCTTCAAGATATTGACAGGTTATACCAAGAAGCAGAAAAAATAACATTGGGCATGGACAATTTGAATACACATTCCCAGGTTCATTTTATGAAGTTTTCCCGCCGAATCGAGACCTTTGAAAAACGTGACAATCCTTGGCTCGATCGCATCACAGCGCCAAGTCAAGGGGACTATAGCAAAACCTAACCAAATAATGTTGCATCATTGATTGACAAATTTTGTTGAAATACGGGTTATGCAAAGGTCTCGAATCATGAACCGGCATTATGGGATAGGTTTGAATTCGTATACACTCCCAAGCATGGAAGCTGGTTGAACATGGCGGAGATCGAATTGAACGGTCTCATCGGGCAGTGTCTGAATCGAAGAATAGACAATATCGAGGCTGTCAAAACAGAATCCGCCGCATGGCAAGAATTCAGATATAATAGAGATGCCAAAGTGAATTGGCACTTCAGAGACGAAGATGCACGGATGAAGCTGAAACGGCTTTATTCGACATTAGACTATTGACGAGACACTACCGATGCTATCAAATGTTTGTATAATCACCTATAATCAAGAAAAATTCATCTCAAAAGCAATTGATAGCGTTTTAAATCAAGAAACCAATTTCCCTTTTAGTTTGGTTATCGGGGAAGACAAATCCACAGACAGAACCCGTGAAATATGCCTGAATTATAAAGAGAAGTACCCAGAAAAAATTCGACTGATTTTGAACAAGGAGAATTTGGGCGGGCGCGCCAATTTCATCAACGCGATCTCGCATTGCTCGGCAAAATATGTGGCCATATGTGAGGGTGACGATTTTTGGACAAATCGAAACAAGCTTCAGAGGCAAGTGGACTTTCTGGAGAAGCATTCCAATCATGGACTTGTTCATAGTGACTTTGACCTTCTGGTAGATAAAGATATGACAATGACTAGGTCGTATTATAAGACCAGCGGTATCAAAATTCCTGATTCAAACTGGTTCAACATGCTCCTAATCAACAATTTTATTTGCACTGTAACAGTATGCGCAAGAACAGAATTGGTAAAAAATGCCATAAAGGGATTTGGGGTAAAATTTGCTGATTGGGCAATGGGGGATAGACCACTTTGGCTGGAAATCGCGAAACATTCGAAAATCGGATATATTGATGAAACCTTCGCCATTCGTAGGGTTTTGCAAGAGTCGGCGCAGCATACACGCTGCAAAAGGAAAAAGTACCACTTTTTAAAATCGAGTTACGATGCCGTTTTTTTTTTCATGGAAAAATATGGGTGCTCGAAAAAAACCCGAAGGGCTGTACTTTTGAAATACAATAGATTTAGATTGCGGTATGCATACTTGTTCCGTGAAAAGAGAAATGCAAAACAGGCGTTTGTGTTTTTAAGGAAATGGGAACATGACAGAAAATTTAAAAGGATCAACTATTGCTATTGCCTTGGTTCAAAAGGCCTTCTTAACTGGGTCATTTACGGCTGTCTCATAAGAGTAATGTATTTCCAGAGAGGTCTTGTTCATCGAATCAGGCCTCGAAGCCTAGATGAAGACTACTGGTTTTGGGATTAATCGTTCAAAATCGTCCGATCTTTGGGGTGTTCGGCAGTAAAGAGCAACGGTCAACTCAATTCTGCCCCTCAATGAGAGCCTTACAGTAGCCACTGATTCTGCGGAGGAGCCAAAAATTAACCCATTTGAAGAACCTGTATATGTTACTCGTCCGTTTATGCCCCCTCTTGATGAGTATGTTCAAGGGCTTGAGGAAATCTGGGAAAACAGGTGGCTGACGAATAACGGCCCTGTGCTCCAGCGTTATACGAAAAAGATGAGGGACTTTCTGAACATTCAAAATCTTTCCATATTCAGCAACGGTACGCTGGCCTTGCAGATCGGCCTGCAGGGACTGGGAATTTCGGGCGAGGTTATTACCACACCGTTCAGCTTTGTGGCAACTACCCATGCCCTTCACTGGAACAAGATAAGGCCGGTTTTCTGTGATATCGAACCCGATCACTATACCCTTGACCCGGAAAAAGTGGAAAAGGCTGTCACTCCCTGGACCACTGCCATTCTCGCGGTGCATGTTTTTGGCTATCCGTGCAATCTTGACGCTCTTGCTGATATCGCAAGACGACACAACCTAAAATTGATCTATGATGCCGCTCATGCCTTCGGCGTAAAAATTGATGGAGAATCCATAGCCCAATATGGTGATCTGAGTATGTTCAGTTTTCACGCGACCAAATTGTACCATTCTCTGGAAGGAGGAATGTTAACTTTCCCGAATCCGTCATTAAAAACGGAAGTCGATTATTTAAAGAATTTCGGATTTGAAAATGAGGTTGAAGTAGTAATGCCGGGCACCAACGCTAAGATGAATGAGATGCAGGCGCTCATGGGCCTGCTGATGCTGAAGTACGTGCCCCAATTAATACAAAAACGCAGGGCAATCACTGAATTTTACAGAGAACAATTCCAATCAATACCCGGAATTCATCTTCCGCCTCTGCCGCCTGATAATATTGATTACAATTACGCCTACTTTCCGATTGAAATAGATGACCAGGAGTTTGGAATCAGCCGTGATCTGGTCTACGAAAAATTTAAAGAATACAGTATTTTTACCCGTCGGTATTTCTATCCATTGATCTGTGACTTTGCCTGCTATAGAAATATTCCGGTAACAGATTCTTTGAAAACCGCCCGTAAAGTGACGGAGCGGATATTGGTGCTGCCGATTTATTATGATTTGGAACTTGAGCAGGTCGAGAAGATCTGTGGGGTAATGAAATCATTTTCGGTAAAAATTTGAAAAGTTCTATGGGTGTTAAAAATTCATTATTACCTAATTTATATCTGGTTAACACAAACGATATTGTTTAATATATATTCTGATTCACACTGGAATTGATTTATGAAATTAGCAATTATGCAGCCGTATTTGTTTCCATATATTGGATACTTTCAATTAATAAATGCCGTTGATAAGTTTATCATTTACGATGATGTAAATTTCATTAACAAGGGGTGGATTAACAGAAATAGAATCCTTGTTAACTCTATTCCACACACATTTACTGTACCTTTAAAAAATGCGAGCCAAAATGCAATCATTAGAGATCTGAAATTAGCCATTGATAACAGGTGGAAAACTAAATTTATCAAAACTTTGGAATTGTCTTATAAAAAAGCGCCTTACTTCAAAGAAACATTTGATATAGTAGAAGATGTTATCAACACAAAATCAACATTTTTGATAGATTGGCACTTGAAAAGCCTTGATTTGATCAAAAGCTATCTTGAAATAAAAACCAATTTTACTAATTCATCAAAACAATACAAAAATAAAAACCTTAAAGGGCAAGAAAGAATTATTGATATTTGCATAAAGGAAAGAGCCACTGATTACATTAATCTTATTGGAGGTAAGGATCTCTATAACGATCAATCTTTCATTGACAAAAAAGTCAAATTGTACTTTCTGGAATCCAATTTAATTATGTATAAACAATTCAATAATGAATTCGTACCATGTCTTTCAATTATAGATGTCTTGATATTTAATTCAGTATTGGCAATTAAGGATTTATTGAATAAATGCTATCTATTATGATGAAACTCTTAGCAATATGAAAAACTTGGTTGATTTAGGTGCTTAGTTATGGCAAGAGTGATTATATTTGGTATTAGGGACACTGCAGAATTAGCCCATTTCTACCTAACAAATGACTCCCATCATGAAGTAGTGGCTTTTTCCGTAAACGAAAAGTACATTCGCGAAAATGATGTTAAGAATATTCCTGTTGTTCCTTTTGAGGGGATTGAGAATAAATTCACGCCTGATGAATATAAGTTTTTTGTTCCAATGACAGGAAAGAATATGAACAGGGATCGGGAAAGGATTTACTATGAGGCAAAAACCAAGGGTTATGAACTAATTTCTTATGTAAGTAGCAAAGCCACTGTTTTCCCTGGGACTCATATTGGAGATAATTGCTTTATCTTAGAAGACAATACGATCCAGCCTTTCACCACCATAGGAAACAATGTCGTCATGTGGAGTGGCAATCATATTGGACATCATGGCGAAATTGAAAATCACGTATTTTTTACATCGCACGTTGTATTATCCGGGCATTGTGTTGTTGAAGAATACTGCTTTTTAGGGGTGAATGCTACGATAAGGGATTATACAAAACTGGCTAAAGGAACCCTTGTTGCCATGTCCGCTTCCATTATCAAGGATACAGAGGAATGGGGTGTTTATATTGGAAATCCAGCTTTAAAAGGAAAAAAGCCAAGCTATGAGGTTATGTAAATGAAATGGATTAAAAAAGGGTTAATTTATAAGCCGGAAAAATCATATGAATGGATGCAAAGCCATGCTCAAGTTCCATTTCCCTATAAAATTAATGACAAACTATTGAGAATCTATTTTGCTACACGAGACGCAGAAAGTTGCTCTTCAGTAACTTTTATTGATGTTGAACCTTCTGATCCTTCTAAAATCATCTACGAACATGTTAGGCCTTGTATCTCAAAAGGCGAATTAGGTAATTTTGATGATTCGGGTACTATGCCTTCATGGTTTATAAAACAAAATTCGAACATTCATCTATTCTATACTGGATGGAATAGAAGCAATGATATCTCCTACAGAATTTCAATAGGTTTAGCAATTAGTAAAGATAATGGAATTACATTTACTAGACTTTTTAATGGCCCTATTTTAGATCGCTCTAAATATGACCCTATCTGGGTTGCTCAACCTAGTGTCCTAATAGAAGGGAAAAAATGGAAAATGTGGTACCTCTCTTGCCAGAAGGTAGAGTATATCAATAATCACCCAGAACCGTTTTATAATGTTAAATACTCAGAATCATTGAATGGAGTAGATTGGGAACCAGCGCAAAAGCCTTGTATTGATTTTGATAATTTTACAGACGCCATTGGTAGACCTTTCGTTTATAAAGATGAAGGTATTTATAAAATGTTATATTCCTACCGTAGCGCGAAAGGCTATAGGATAGATCCCAATGCAAGTTACCGGATAGGATATGCAAAGTCCATTGATGGGCTTATTTGGGAAAGAAAGGATGAATCGATTGAATTCAATGGAGAAACTCAAGGGTGGGATTCAATAATGCAAGCTTATCCTTGTACATATGAGCATAAAGGAAGGAGATATTTAATATACAATGGTAATGCTTTTGGTCAATCTGGCTTTGGTTATGCAGTTCTTGAGAATCATTAAAACACGATTAATTGCTTTTATCCATGGAAAATCAATTTGCAATATAATAGATTGCCAGATCACATAATATGCCGTATGAATAGCTGTACTAAAGCTTTTAAGAAATTTTCCCGAAAGGGCCACTTTGACCATTCTTCTTGAAATTCGAAGGTCTTATCTTCAGATATCAATTCCGCCTGAATAGTCATGCTGATCGGTATGCTTTGATTCACGGTTTATACAGAAAAGAAGAAATCAGGGTACATGCAGCGAAAAACACGACCGATAGATGGAGCGCATTCTGTCTCTCAGGCAAACATGCCGGGTTCAATCTAAAAAAACTTTCCCGGTTTTGGTTGATGACATGTGCGTATATTTCAAAGAGCAGCCCCAAACCTGGCTTGGATATCGCAGCCTCAATGGTACTCCGTGGTCGGATAGGGGGAAACAGGTCCTCGGATGAAACCGCCTTGTGATATGTTGGTATTTCCTTATATGTGCTATTATTCATTGTGAAAAGCCTCAAACAAAGCGCAGTAACCGCAATTAAATGGAATGCGATAGGACAATTCGGAAACAACTTCCTAAACTTCACTTTCAGCATTATACTGGCCAGACTTTTATCACCTGCGGATTTCGGCTTGGTAACCTTGGTTTTCGTGGTTACAGAGGTGTCAAATGTTTTTATTGAAAGCGGATTCGCAAGCGGCCTGATTCAGTCAAAAAATGTAACGGAAATCGATTTCTCAACGATTTATGTTTTTAATATTCTTGTGGGTCTTCTTTTTTCATTTCTCATCTATTTCTCAGGAGGCTTTTTCGCAGCCTTCTATGAAGACACCAGATTGGTTAACATTACCAAGGCCATTTCCGTGATATACATAATTAACTCTTTTTCAATTGTTCCCAAAGCATACCTGACAAGAAAAATGGATTTCAAACCGCAAACCTTTATTGGCCTGGTCACGTCTTCAGTAACAGGAGCATTAGGCATTTCATTGGCTTTTGCTGGCTTTGGGTATTGGGCCCTCGTGTTGAAACGATTATGTGAGTCCATTTTGAACACGTTAGGGTACATTTTTGTTTCAAAGTGGAAAATTAGCTTTCGTTTTAGTTTAATGAGTTTGAAGAAATATTGGAGATATAGCTCAAATATTCTTTTCACGAGTCTTATTGGAAGCCTGACAGAGAACGCGGACTATGTTTTTGTGGGAAAATTGTATTCCTCGGCCCAGTTGGGACTTTATTCTCGCGGAAAAACCTATGCTTTCATACCGGTGGACTTTTTATCATCCGTTATTAACCGAACTATTTTCCCACTTTTCTCAAAAATGCAGGATGATCCAAGTGAGTTTGAGAGAAACTATGTTAAGACCTGCCAACTCGTCATCTATCTATTTCTGCCCATAATGTTTCTTACCATCATTGACTCAAAAGAAATAATCACCATTTTGCTGGGAAAGAAATGGCTGGGTGCTAGCGAATATTTGGGCTTGTTTTCGATCGTCGGATTTTTATATATTCTGAATTCATTTCGTTTTCATATTCTAAACTCAAGTGGCTTGTCCAACTACAATTTTCAAATTGGACTTCTTTTATCGCCTTTGAGGTTGTGTTGTTTGTTCTTAGCCTCATGCTGTATCCAAGATATATCCCCAAAGATATTCCTGTATATCATTTTGGGGGTTTCAGTGATGGGCTTGTTTGTAAGATCTTATTATATGGAGCGTGGGGGAATTATTTCGGCAAGGAAAAACAATCTCATCGGAATAAAGGAATTTTCGTTGAATGTTGGTATCGGAAGCCTCCTGCTTTTTTTCAAAAAGGATATTGGAATGGGTCCAATTGGAAATCTGTTGGTTCTTCCATTGATCTATTTTTTCGTCTATATTTCTATGAGCAAAATCGGAAGTCTGGAATCCTATAATGATTTTGTTTCCATCCTGCGCGAAAGATATATTGTCAAGAAAATATTGTCTTTTGCAGGGATGGGGTGATTATTACTACTTATCACTACAGAGCCTCCGCATAAACTCAAGAAAGGGTGTAAATCACGGCTGTTGGAGAGTTAGGCTGCCAACAACTTCTGATTCCTTTGAGTCCAGAAGTCATCCAACCAATCGTCTGCTCTCAAAACTCGCAGTCCAAGCATAGGATCAATTGAAGAAGTATGCCAAGTTGCACCGGGAATTTTCAATCGTTTCTGCGTTACTGATTTATGAGCACTTTCTATTTCGCCGGAACCAATTGGATAGTCTTTCTCTCTATACTCATTGTAATTTACTGAGTCACAAAATCTCTTTACGTAGCCGATTAGCCTCTTCAACCTATCGCTCGCATTTTTATCATATCTTTGTTTAAGTTCTTCCAGTATTCAATAACTTTTACATCTGAAATACTTGTAATCTGATTCATTACCCATTTTTTCTGTTCTTTTTCACGTATTCCGATTTTTTCCGCTGTCTCATAGAAATGGTCCTTCAAATGCGATTTCTCTAAAACAAATTGCATTTTTGGAAACTGCCTTTTCATTTCTTCGCTCAGCCCGATGCCTCCATCGGCGACCCCTACAGTTTCGGTCTTTGACGTCATGCCTATCAATTTTGCGGCATTATGAGACCTTTGCATAACCTACCAAAATTTGTTCCCGGATATTCCATGGCAAAAGCGCGTTGGATGATTTTTTTACATGGGGCTAATTTTTCTGTATAATTGAGCCAAACTGTACAAATATATTGATAAGAATGTGTTTTTTATGGTATAAAGATCCTCAAAAAGTAAGTAAGCCATGTTTTGGGGGATCAAATGGGATACAAGCAAATAGGGGAGAATTTGAGTTTTGCTGATTTGGCTGTTGCGAAATCTCTGGAGCATAACCGCAGCCTCAAAATGATGGAAAAGATAAAAGATGCCGTGGAATGGGATAACATTGAGGCGGTGTTAAATAAGCACTATGAGGTTGGAAGAAGCAAAGAAGGTGCGGATGCCTTCCCCCCTTGCTGCTGATGAAGTGCATGCTGCTCCAGAAATGGTTTCGTATCCCATCAGACCCTGAACTTGAAAATCAAATTAACGATAGGATATCATTCAAGAAATTTTTACACCTAAGCCTTGATCAGCCCTCGCCTGATCATTCGACATTTTCTAGATTTCGTAAAAGAATATCCAAAGCAGCGATGATTGAGCTGAACAACACGGTGTTAGACGAGTTTGCCAGAAGAGGCTTAATCATCAACGAGGGGATTGCGGTAGACGCACGATTGGTGAAATCAGCGAGTAAGCCCCTGCCTAACGATAAACTGGAACAGCTGAAAGATAAACGTAATACACCTGAAGGAAAACTGGGAAAGAACGGTAACCCATTGAAATTCTGTAGGGATTCTGAATCTGATTGGACAGTGAAAAACCAAAAGCCCCATTATGGTCTTAAAGAGCATGCGTCGGTGGATGTTGACAACGGTTTTATCCTGGCGGCTACCCTGACTCCCGCCTCTGAGAGCGATTCAGGATATCTTCCCTATCTGACGATAGCGAGCAGCCACACGAAAGAGCCAATTGAGAAGGTGTATGCAGACAAAGGATATTTTGGCAAACCGAACCGAATATTTCTAAATCTTAATGAAATTAAAGATGGGGTAATGCGGAAAAATACGACGACCACAAGGTTGACTGCTACTGAGATAAAAAGGAACAAGAAGATATCCAAGAAGAGGTATATCGTAGAACAATACTTTGGCCTGAGCCACTTATATGATGGTGCGTACCGGGCGAGGTTCACGACGATCCTGAAAAATCTATGGGATACCATGTGCAGGCAAATGGCCTTCAACATTCGCAGGGGGACAAAGTTAATACCCGTTTAAAATTAAGGGTCAGGTATGTCCGAATGGTCTGAAAGGGCATACTGAGGCATTTAAAAGACGAGATTATTGCAAAAAGAGTTATATGGGCGAAAAATGAGGGAGTTCGGTTTGGGCAGAAAGCTGAAATTTTCTGACGATTTTTGTCAAATTTTCCCCGGAAGGACCATTTTGTCCATTTTTGTTGAAATTCAAAGGTCTTAATTATGGGTATTTTTAGCCGTTACGTCGTTGGATGGATGGTCGCCCACAGGGAGCAAAAGTCCTTGGCGAAACGTCTGATCAAACAAAGTTTCATAAAACAGAATATTGTCCCAGGACAGTTGACCATCCACGCGGATCGCGGTTCCAGCATGAAATCAAAAGTCGTTGCCCAGCTGATGGCTGACCTGGGTATTACAAAAAAACACAGCACACCTCATGTGAGCAATGACAATCCTTATTCAGAAGCTCAATTCAAAACCCTCAAGTATCGTCCGGCGTTTCCCGATCGCTTCGGGTCCATACAGGATTCCAAGTTGTTCTGCCAGGAATTTTTCCATTGGTATAATAAAGAGCATCGCCATTCGGGCATCGGATTGATGACACCAGAAAACGTCCACTATGGACTGGCGAAACGTTTGAAAGAACAACGTTCAACGGTACTTCTGGCAGCATTTGAAAGAAGCCCTCACCGCTTCAAAGGGAAAATTCCTCAGCCCCCTAAACTACCAGAGGCTGCATGGATAAATAAACCTTCGAGCAATGATGTGGTAGTTTAATTTATTGAAATCGGTGTCTCATTTTCATTGACATATTCCGATTCAGCTAGCTAGTTGGAGGGAGAGCGATGGCAAAAACACAGTCTGATTTTTATAATTTGCTTACAAAGGCGTTAATGGCGTATCTTACCGATCTCCATGGAGAGGACAACTGGGATGCGGCACGCCACGGGAAAAGAGTGAATAAACATGTATTTATTTGGAGCCTATTCCTTCGCCTCAATCATATCTTAAGGCGCTATGGGATTTGCCTTACTACTGTGCATGATTTTTCTGCACGGTTCGATCATGTTGTTGGGGACCATGGGGAAGGCTTATCCAATACATTCAGAATGCTCGCTGACGAGTATTCAAGACGCGCTTTTATAGAAATACTTGCATACCGAGTTTTTGGATCTCGGCATGTGAAGCTATGGACAAACACGCCAGGATATTGGAAAACGCGCGCTATTGCGGAGTCATTGCCGACAGGAGATCGCAACACCGATACCGGAATTGATATCCTGCGTCTCGCCAAGACAGATCTTCATTCGATCGACTACCCCATCACCATATTTACACACCCACTTGCAATCACACATCAGTTCTTGCTCACGCAATACGCATACGAGCAGACTGACCCTCCGATCTGGGTATCAGAAGGGGAATATGTCATTGACGCTGGTGCTGCGTGGGGAGACACTACCTTGAGATTTGCTCATGAAGTGGGCGAGCAAGGACGAGTCTACTCCTTTGAATTCGAGCCAAGGTGCCTCGAAATCCTCACAACGAATCTGCAATTGAACCCAGAACTGGCATCACGTGTCAGTATCGTGAAGAAAGCCCTGTGGCGCGACTCCCATGCAACACTCACTTTTGACTCCAGGGGTCCTGGGACCAGAGTTTCCGAAGACGTAAGCGGTCTGCCGTACAATCAAGTCTCTTCTGTTTCCATTGATAACTTCGCGGGATCCTTGGCTCGGGTCGACTTCATAAAAATGGATATTGAGGGTGCAGAACTACCTGCTCTCCGTGGAGCAGAACGGACCATACGAAAACATTTGCCCAAATTGGCCATATCTCTTTATCACAGTATCTCGGACTTAGTTGATATACCAGCGTATCTCGATTCACTTGGACTTGAGTATGAATACTACTTGGATCACGCATCCATTCACAGCGAGGAAACCGTTCTATTTGCTGCTCCTAAAGCGCTAATGGCTTGACGAACTGCGAAGAAAAAAACCAAAGCCTGCTGAAAAAGGCCGCTGGACGCGAATCCGGGGGAGATTTGCCAAGGGGAAAGCCTTCCTTTTGCTATACTTCTGCACGGTGTACCAAATGTTCCGATACAATAAATGAGGAGTGAGGAAATTTAATAGTACGGGTCGCGCGAACGTAGGGAAGCCGAATTATCGATTTCCCGCCGACCAGGAGGCTTGAAGCGCAGAAAATGGCAGCGAACCCGCTAAAATGATAAATAAAAGGGGAGTGGGTCTTTAATGTGTGGAATTTGTGGAATCTTTTCTTGGGGAAAGGGGAGATCTGGAGAACGACATCTCATTCAAAAAATGGCAAAAAGCATGGTTCATCGCGGGCCTGATGAATGCGGTTTTTATCACGGGGCCCGTCTTTCTTTCGGACATCAGAGGTTGTGCATTATTGATGCGGAGCGTGGGCAGCAACCGATGGAACTCAAAAACAAAGAAAAAAACCTGGTTATTGTTTACAATGGAGAGATATATAATTACCGTGACCTTGGAATTGAATTGAAGAAGAAAGGCCATACCTTTAAAACGAATTGTGACACCGAAGTTGTCTTAGCTGCCTACAGTCAGTGGGGTAAGGCGTGTGTATCCAAGCTGAGAGGAATGTTCGCTTTCGCTATATGGGATAAAAACCAGAGAATGCTTTTTGTCGCGAGAGATCGGATGGGGATCAAACCTTTGTACTACTTTGAGGGCTCCGACTTTTTTGCGTTCGCCTCGGAGATAAAGGCTATACTCGCTTGTCAATTTGCAGAAAATGCCCTGGCGCCCTCCACACTTGATTCATTCCTGACCTTGGGCTACGTTCCGGCACCCATGACCTTTTTTCAAGGCATTCGGAAGGTCTTACCGGCCCACACCATTTGTGTTGACGAAGGTGGAAATGTAAACGAGACATGTTACTGGAGCTTAAAAGATATTCAACAGCAGCAACTAACTTTTTCGGAAGCCGAGGAAAGGCTTGAGGACTTGCTCAGGGAGTGTGTTCGAATAAGATTGATGAGTGAGGTCCCCTTGGGTGTTTTTCTCAGTGGCGGACTTGATTCCAGTACCATTACTGCTCTCATGAGTGAAGTATCTGCAGAACGAATCAAGACATTTTCCGTGGGTTACGAGAACGCAGGGGAAGCAGATGAGCTTTTATATGCTAGAAAAGTGGCTGACTTATTTGAAACAGAGCACCACGAATTTGTAATGGGGCCATATGACTTTCTGGATTCGATACGGGATCTGGTTAAAAAAACTGAAGAGCCTTTGGTGGAAACAGCAGCGATTCCGCTTTACCAGCTGTCTAAGCAAGCCAAGAAATATGCTACGGTTCTCTTATCGGGGGAAGGAAGCGATGAGGTGTTCGCCGGGTACGGCCTCTATGGGAAAATGCTCAAAATCGAAAAGATGCGCTTTTTACTCAATCTACTGAGATTCTACCCGAAACGGTTTTCTCCGGGCGACAAAATCAATAAATATATTGACTGGATTTCAAGCCCTATCCGTGACAGTTATCGCGGCACTTCGGCTGACCTTACTTGGCGTATCCGTCGATCTTTCTACTCACCGGACTTTCTCGAAATTGTAAAGAGAAATGGATATCTGGATGAAACCTTTCACAAGTGGTTCGATGATGTAGAACAGCGTGACATATTGACCCAACTCCTCTTTGTGGATTCTAAGACTTGGCTGCCGGACGACTTGCTCTTGAAAGCGGACAAGATGACAATGGCCACGTCTGTTGAACTTCGGGTACCTTTTCTTGATCATAAGATTGTGGAATTTGCCGCTTCTTTGCCCTCCAATTTCAAGATTTGCAATGGGGAAGGGAAATTCATTCTGAAGAAATTGATGGAGAAGTATTTACCAAAAGAGATCATTTATCGAAAGAAAATGGGATTCGCTGTGCCAACTAAACGATGGTTTGCGGGTGATCTGCTGGGACCTGCAAAAGATATCATTTTTAGCAAACGACTAATGGATACAGGCTGGTTTCAGAAGAAGTATCTTGAAACGATGTTTGAAAGACACCGCAAAGGGAAGGAAGATTATAGCAGGAGAATTTTTTCGCTTTTGGTTTTGTATCATTGGCTAGATATCTATGCATAATCCACAGATTTCGCAGACCAAGCCACGAGTAACACAAATATCTTCAGAAGGAATATTCAACTATGCAGACCATCTTAATTGGCCAAAAATGACAAGTTTCAGAAAATAATAGAATTCGGATTTATGATATGCTTCCTACGCCGAAAAAGCAAGCTCTTAACATTTGTAGGTTAAGTGACCAGCCAAAAGCGGGTCATGCCAATTATTGTTTGCCCGCATAGAATAAATATTCATTTTATTGAGAATTACAATATTATGGAATATTTTTGAAAATATCTGGAGATTTTAATCTGGATTTTTTAAAGATTTATTCTAATCGTTCTTTAGTTTTGATTGCTATCTTTATGATTTTTTTATTCATTTTGATTGATTCAACTTTTTATATTATGTTGTCCATGATGCAAACAAAACTATCTTCATTTCAAAGCGCTGAAAATGTAATGCATGCCATATCTGATACTGTTGATGAGATTACGGTAATTCAAATTAGATTTAAGAAAATTTTCATACCGATATCAGCGGGACTTTTTGGTTTCTTGGGATTTCTAATATGGTTCTCTTTGAGATTTTCCTTTAAAAACCTACTAAATAAAAGTGGTTATTCATTTCTGGCAAAAGAAAGACAAGATTGAATTGCAATCACATAGAAATTTGCCGTGAACAATTACGAAGCCGTTTATGAGGGGCTGCTTTATTCGAAACATTCGCCGCTATACCTCTATACATAAAGCATATAAACTCAGAACTTGCGAGTCAACAATTCAAATTTCCAATGTTCTCCTGGAAGGGGTGTAAATCACGGCTGTTGGAGAATTAGGCTGCCAACAACTTCTGATTCCTTTGAGTCCAGAAGTCATCCCACCAATCATCTGCTCTCAACACTCGCAATGCAAGCATAGGATCAATTGAAGAAGGATGCCAAGTCGCACCGGGGATTTTCAATCGTTTCTGCGGGACTGATTTATGGGCACTTTCTATTTCGCCAGAGCCAATTGGATAGCCTTTCTCTCTATACTCATTGTAATTTACTGAGCCACAAAATCTCTTCACATAGCCGATTAGCCTCTTCAATCTATAGTTCGGATTCTTATCATATCTTTGCTTAAGCTCTTCCAGGATTTCCAAAACTTTTCCATCTGAAATGCTTGCAATCTGGCTTTTCACCCATCTTGGCCGTTCTTTTACAGGAATTCCGATTTTTTCTGCTGTATCATAGAAGTGGTCCTGCAAATGCGATTTGTCTAAAACAAATTGCATTCTTCGAAATTGCCTTTTCATTTCTTCGCTTAGGCCGATACCCCCATCGGCAACTCCTACCGTCTCTGTTTCTGGTGTCATACCTATCCATTTCGCGGCATTATGGAGGTCGCCTACGATTTCCCCGTAGGAACCCATTTTGCCAACAAAAGTTTTTGAATCTGAATCAAGCGGCCTTACAAAGCCTAAACGGACATCACGCCAATTGATTATTTTTTCCCGTTTTGGATTGTTGTAAACAGGGGTTGTTTCCTTCGTGTTTTCTTTTAGTTGGAGTTGGCCAGTTCGAATTTCGCACCCATCTAACTCAACTAACATCTTCTTTATGGATTTTCCGTCCTCAGGATGAGGGTTGGCAATTTTTCCCTCAATATAATCCATTGCTTCATGGGCAATTATCTTTGTTGAGCGTGATACAGCACTTGGAGAAATATCAAAATGGTAGTGCTCATTAAACCGCTTCGCTGCAACAGCAAACGAAGATTCAATACCGAAATCACTCAAGGCGCGTTTCACGGTTTCACTGCGCCCCTGGTGAGTGATGTGCATTTCATCAACCAAAGGCTTAAACCCTTTACCATACCCCCAAAAATAAGGGGACCCTATTTCAATTCTTCCAAAAATGGTGTTGAACTCTATTGCGGGATTTCTGTGAATTGTCAATCTTTCGGGTTTTTTTTAGCGACTATTTCGTCGCGTGTAACCTCCAAAATATTCTTGGTCGTTTTTAGTCCGATTTCCTGAACCAAGGTTTGGACGTCTTGATCTATCATTGTTGCTCGTGCAGCTAATCCATTTTCTTCCGAGCGAACTTTCTCTGCCAATTTTTTACTGACCTCTTCGATGATCTCCTTATAGCAGTCTTTTTCCATTGTAATCTCCTTTAGTTAGAGTTGTATATTTTCCTCTAACATAAGGAGGAGGAATTGTCCCGTACTTTCTCTGATTTTCTCATTGTCTCCAACAACCGTGATTTACACCCGGTGTGTATTTACCATCTACTTCAACATTCAAGCAATAAAAGTCAGTACGGCTGTTCTTCAAAATTGGCCCCCCTATCTTTGCTTTTTCAAAAACAAGGGTTTTTCCTTCGTAGTTATCAGGATAATAGAGTGCTTTGTGGGAGGTCCCCGCCGCAGAACATATTGTTACCTGCACTAATAAAAGCAGGGTCATGAAAATTACTGATTTTTGCATATCCACTGATTCCTTTTCCCTTAACACTGGCCTTTTGAGTTTATTAGACGCTCTTTCATTCCACAGATTTTTACCTTATTGGAGATTTTCTTCAATCTGCCCAACGGTTTTCCTGAATCTGCCCCAGTCTATTTCCAGTTGCGCCAATTCATCCCTCCGGAAAATATTTGTTCTTTAGTTTTGAACTCAGGAGGCGTTTTTCAAAAAAATCTCCACCTTGGCTTCCTTTCGCAGGTTATCGATATCTTTTTTTACTTCTTTTTGAACTTCTTCCTGCTTCAGGTATTGCTCAATGCGGGGTTTCACGGACTCAAAGGGAATTGTGGTTTCAGGCTTTTTGTCCATAACTTTGATCAGGTGGTATCCAAACGGGGTTTTTACCACGTCGCTGACTTTTCCAGGCTCCAGGGAAAATGCCGTATCTTCAAAAGGTCCAACCATTTGCCCCTTTCCGAAATAGCCCAGATCTCCGCCCTTGGCAGCGCTGGGGCCTTCTGAAGATGCCTTGGCGACTTCAGCGAAGTCATCCCCTTTCTTGAGTTTTTCCTGGACTGCCTTGATTTTTTTCATGGCCTCGGCCTTTTCTGCTTCTGATGCATCGGGCTTGACCTTGATTAAAATGTGGCTGGCTTTTACCTTCGCCGGCTGTTTGAAAAACTGAGGATTGCTGTCATAATAAGCCTTCACCTTTTTTTCCGGCACAGTGGTTTTGTCCACAAATTTTTTGATCACAAACGCTTCAGTGACCATACCTTTTTTGAGTTCGGCCTTCATGTCCGCCTCTGTCACATGCCACTCCCCCATGGCCTTTTTGAAAGCCTCCTCAGTGGGAAATCGTTTTCTGAATTGGGCAAACTTTTCATCCACCTGCTTTTCGTCTACCTTGTTTCCCGCCTTTTTACTGGCCTGATACAGGAGCTGAATGCCGATCAATTTATCTAAGGCATCTTTTTCTAGCGCTGCCAGTTGCTCGGCATTCAAAGGCTGTCCCTTTTGCATGGCCTGCCGTTTGCCGAAATCCACGGCCCGGCCCAGATCACCTCGCGTAATCACGTCACCATTTACCACTGCCACTTTGTCCGCACTGGACTTTTTTTCCTCCGCTAGAACCGGCCAGCTCACAAGTATCAATGAAAGCACCACAGCCGCCGTCCACAGTCGAACCCTAAAAATATGTCGCATCAGTATTTCTCCTTAAATTTCAAAGTGTTCAAAGAATCCCCTTTTTCCGTATCGAGGGGCCAATATTCCCTAAAGATTATCAGGAAGCCTACATAACACCTTTTATTAGACGCTCTTTCATTCCACAGATTTTTACCTTATTGGAGATTTTCTTCAATCTGCCCAACGGTTTTCCTGAATCTGGAGCAGTCTATTTCCAGTTGCGCCAATTCATCCTTTGCCACATAGGATTGATCAATCTCCTTACGAGCCGTTTTCAGGTCTTCAAACAGGGTGTTCAGGCCTTTAAATGCCTGGTTGAAGTCACCCTTCGCCCCATTGTTTTGTTTTGTATGCTGCAAAGAAACACAATCGCCCATCAAAATACTCACATCAAACTCGAGCCCTTTAACCCCCTCCAATATATCTACCAGGTCCTCGCGTTCACGGGCTCTGTTCGATGTGGTATGGTCTCTTCCCAATACTTCAAGACCCTGTTCAACCTTTTCGGTATCACCAAAGAGTTTCTCCATATCCCTTTTCAAAACAAGTTCCATAATGTGGTCTCCTTTCATGTGATGCGAAAGTTTAATGGGCGGCCTTTTGATTTCCCCATGGAAAGGCCTTTTTTTACCCTCTGTGATTTACAACTAAGCCATGATCCTTACGTGAAACTTTCACAGACATTACAATTCCGTAATGTTTTTTGAGCACGTTGTATCCTCTAAAAAAATACAGGCAAAAGATCCTTATCGTTGACCCCAGCTGCCATCAATAATTTATTAGGATTCATTGTTCAAAACGCATAAGATATGCGAAGAATGTAATCCTTTTCCATAATAGTCAGAACTCTTTGAACCGAGTAACCTGTAATGGTTTTGGTTCTTTTGGATATCCAAATGAAATCAAAGGTGCGGTAGCATGAGATGCAGGCACTCATTTAACAATGGCTCAACTCCACCGAATAAAATATATTAACAGGTTCTTGACTTTCTGAAAGCGCTGAACGTCATGAAAACTGGATAACATTTTACAGAAGGCCAAATTCCACATCAAATTCCTTGAATTTTCTCAGAACATTCAGTAGTTTCTCCCTTAAAGCTTGCTCATGGTGGGTTTGCTTGAAAAATGTTGGTAGAAGAACGACTAAACAGGAGAAATAAAAGATGAGCAAGACCTTGACAGAAATGGCAGCGGAAATAATTGCCGCACGGGTAAAGCATGAAGCCATGACATCAAATCAGATTGAAAGCTGTCTCAATGATACTTTCGAAGCGTTACAAAAGCTCAAAGAGAAGGAAGATGTTATCCCGGAAAATGCCGTAGAAACACCTGAACAGCCAGCCCAGGCAAAAGCGGAACCAAAGGAGAACACTGTTGAAGAGCCCATTGACAAACCTGAACAGACGCCGTTAAAGCCGGAACCCGATGAATCTCCTGTTGAAGAGCCCATTGAAGAATCTGATGAACCTTCAAAGCCTGCCGTTCAGGCAAAAAAAGGCACCATGGCCGGCACCATCCTGAATCTCATCGAGTCCAATCCAAAAGGCGTTGATACAAACTACATCATGGAACAAACGGGTTTTAAAAAGAATCAGGTATGGGCTACCGTCAACAGAGCAAAGAAAATGGGTCAGATAAAAACAACTAAGAGAGGCATCTACGTTAGTGTTAAATCTCGCAAGAGAAACAAGTGACCAATTTGGTGGGATGGTTGTCTTTTGTCTATGAGGGACGTGGATGTGGTTGGCTGAACGGCTGATTCTATGGGAGCTTTGAAGTGGTTGAATTGTCAATGATTGATATGGTAGCCTTGCATGGTTTTGGAGGGTATGCGATGCTGACGTTATGCACGTTATGTTGCCGGTTCGGTTATGTTGTGTGTATTTGGTTCCTTCCATTTTATTCCCTGGTTGTTTTCCTCATAATTGTCTCCCCGTTTAAGCCTTCTTTCCCATCCTGA
>Ga0208901_1000483_pt1 | contig 19144 bp, 14 predicted proteins | sample AntAceMetag02UKF_FD_184764 | JGI IMG/M metagenome (GOLD analysis project Ga0208901, IMG submission 184764) | Saline lake microbial communities from Ace Lake, Antarctica - Antarctic Ace Lake Metagenome 02UKF (SPAdes) (version 2) | ecosystem: Environmental > Aquatic > Non-marine Saline and...
GGGCAGCATGCTGCAGAACTAGCAGCAGAACTGGCAGTAGCAAAACAAAAACAAAAACGAAGATGCAAGCCAAAACACCGGAAGCGGTTAAAAAAAGGACATGCAACTTTCTAACCGGACACTACTGAAGAAGAATGGGTGTAATGTTCAAAAATACTGGTTATTGTGGTGTGATCAATATAGGGTAAATACAATACTGGATAGGATTTGTAAGAACCTCTTTATATAAAAAAAACCTATGTCAATTCCGTTAAAACAGTTTCTGGAAGCCAAAGAACGGCTGAAAACAATTCTCAAGCCAACTCCGCTTATTTATAGTGAGTTTTTGAGTGAAGAGTATGACGCCAATATTTATATCAAGCCGGAAAATTTGCAACGCACCGGTTCTTTTAAGATTCGTGGGGCTTTTAATCGAATTGCCGGCCTTTCACCGGAACAACGAAAGCATGGTATTATAACGGCCTCTGCTGGGAATCATGCCCAAGGGGTAGCTCTTGCGGCGCAGCTCTTTTGTGGTATGGATTCACAGTGTTCTGCCCGGGCTACGATTGTAATGCCGGAGACGACGCCATTAATCAAGGTCGAGGCCACACAGAAGCTTGGGGCCGCGGTTATTCTTCACGGTGACAATTATGATGAGGCTTACGCTGAGGCCCGTCGCCTTGAAAAAGAGCATGGCTCTGTCTTTGTTCATCCTTTTAATGATCTTGAGGTGATTATCGGGCAGGGAACCATTGGCCTGGAGATTCTTGATGAGTGCAGTGACGCTGATCTGGTTTTTGTTCCCGTTGGTGGTGGCGGCTTACTTGCCGGGGTTGCGGCGGCAATTAAAGCGGTTAACCCTTCGGTACAAGTGATTGGTGTAGAACCTGATGGTGCTGCCGGAATTACGGAGTCGCAACGTGTGGGATCGCTGGTTGAACTCGATTCTGTGGACACTATTGCCGATGGCGTCGCAGTGAAAGCGTCAGGGGATCTCTGTCTTGAAATTATTCAGGACACAATCGACGGAATGGTGACAGCACCGGATACCGGGATTATGCAGGCGCTTCTGATTTTAATGGAGCGTCAGAAGCTCGTTGCAGAAAATGCCGGAGCACTTAGTGTGGCAGGACTTGCCCATTTTGACGTAAAAGGGAAGACGGTTGTTTGTCTTGTGAGCGGTGGAAATATTGATGTACTCACACTGTCAGAGATGATCAACCGTGGCCTTGTGTCCCGTGGCAGGTTGTTTAGCTTTGCCGTGGAACTTCTGCATAAACCGGGAGAGTTGTTGAAGATCGCAGCTATTCTTGCCTCACATAAAGCAAATGTTGTCAAACTTGACCATGATCAGTTTCATAATCCTTCACGTTTTAAAAGTGTGCATCTTGATGTAACTGTTGAGACTAATGGCCGTGCACATGTCAAAGAAATAGTTGCTGCTCTTTCTGAGGCCGGTTATGAGATTACTTGAAAACTGCCTTGCAATTCACAACAACATATTAGAGAGATAACTTGGTCCGACCCTGTAATTGTTTCGGCTGTAGGTGTACTCTGCAGTTGTAGCAAAAAGCTATCTGATTACGTATAAAACTCAGCCAACGTCACATGCTTGAGGCGTAATACGCTGATAAAACGTAAGAATTACAAGTGACTAGATGTGTCATCCCCGCGGAGGCGGGGATCCAGTTTCGTGCCACCCTCTAGATTCCCGCTTCCGCGGGAATGAACAGGAAAAAATGGCTGAGTTTTGTATGTAACCAGAAAAACTATACATTCTTGAGTCGTGTGAATTTAATTGATATCCTGTCACCGGAAAATCCCATAGCATTTGTATTTACTCTCGTTTCCCCATATGATCAAGAAGCACAGTTATTTGTATAGTAACTCTTCAGGTCTTTTGAAGGTAATGTCCGTCCGGGGATCGTCCATGAAAAAGGTGACATGCTCGGCAATTTTCTATTTGGCGGGTCTGATTTTATAATGCTTTTTCAGGAGAAAGCCGGATTTACACTGACTGCCCAGAAAGAAGAGAAAACAACAGATGGACCTTATAAACATCTTCTAATGGGTGAAACGTATGGTGTGATGACAGGACAATAGCACCGAGCAGGTTGTTAAAAACTAAGGAACAGATCAGTACGATTTGTCATTAAGGAGAAGAAAATGCACATAGGTAAATCAATACTCCCAACAATACTCTTGGGCAGCATCGCCATGTTTGGGATATCCGATGCATACGCCTGCACCACCATGCTATTCACCAAGGGCTCCACAAAAGACGGTTCTGTTTTTGTGGCCCACTCTGATGATAGTGAAATGTTCGATAACCGTTTTGTTTATGTCCCAGCCGCCGATCACCAGCCAGGCGCCATGCGCCCGGTTATCTACGATGCCTCTTCCCTTGGGAACCGACCCGAATTCAATGCAAATGTTCTCAGGCGCTATGTCGGTTCTGACAGGGGGGCAGTTTATGAAGATGCAGATATGCCGCAGAGTATCCCTCTGGGCTTTATCCCTCAGGTTGCCCACACATACGCCTATTACGATGGGAACTACGGCATCATGAATGAACACCAGCTGATGTTTGGCGAGGCAACAAATGGGGCCAAAGTGACGGCAGACCCCAAACCTGGCAAATTGATTTTTTACAGTGCTGAACTCTCCCGTGTTGCTTTGGAGAGGTGCAAAACTGCACGGGAAGCAATAAAACTCATCGGCCACCTTATTGACACCTATGGATACTACGGGACAGGAGAGACTCTCCCCGTTGCAGACACCGAGGAAGGATGGGTCATTGAGATGGCGCCCAGTCCTGAAGGAGAAGGTGGGCTCTGGGTCGCAAAAAGAGTTCCTGATGGTGAGGTCTTTGTTGCGGCCAATGAATTCAGGATCAGGGATATTGACCCTGATGACCCCGATACCCTTTACAGTAAAAACCTCTTTGAAGTGGCAGAAAAGTATAAGTGGTGGAATCCAAAAGAGGGAAAACTGGACTGGCTGCGAACCGTCAGTAAAGGAGAATACAGCCATCCTTATTACTCCCTGAGGCGAATCTGGAGGGTTCAGTCCAAACTGGCACCATCCATGAACCTCTCGCCATGGGTTGAAAATGGCTTTAGCAGACAATATCCTTTTTCTATCAAACCCGATAACAAAGTGGATGTTCCCGATGTGATCGCACTTTATCGGGACTACTATCAGGGAACAGAATTTGATCAATCCAAAGGTGTGACAGCGGGACCGTTTGGTAACCCTTACAGATATCCCGGTCCAATGGATGCTGGAAATGACACCGGCGACCCCGATGCGAAACTTAAAGGCGCATGGGAAAGACCCCTCTCCATCTATCGCAGCGGGTACAGCTTTGTCCTCCAGGCCAGAAGCTGGCTACCTGATCCCATTGGCGGTATCGTATGGTTTGGTCCAGATGAACCAATGAGTACGGTGATCACACCCTTTTATGTTGGTGTTGATTCTATTGCCACCCCCTATCATACAGGGTTTAGTGATAAATTTGATCAACAGAGTGCATGGTGGGCCTTTAACTTTGTCGCCAACTGGGCAGCTCTTAAGTACAGTTATATCATCAGTGATATAGAGGAAAAACAGAAGCAACTGGAACTGGAAGCAATGGAGAGCACCAGGGAAATGGAAAAAGAGGCACTGGCGCTTTACACAAAGGACCCCGAAAAGACCAGAGATATGCTGACGACATTCTCCCAGACCCGGGCAGAAAGTGTGGTCTCTGAGTGGTGGGCCTTTGCCTGGAGATTGGTTGCAAAATATAGTGACGGCTATGTAAACGAACCTGGTAAGATGGCACAGGAGGTAGGGTATCCGGAATCATGGTATGACAGGGCTGAGTGGAAAAATGGTCCTACGACTTACGGGCAACCACAAATCCTCCAGCCGGGAGATTGAGAAATACTACGACTTGCAAAAGCTGTAAGCTGTAGTATGTAGCTGTAATTTGTTGTAATAAAAGAACATGTTGTTTTAACGGACTTTTTTTAGATCCAGAGGGATATTGTGAAAAAACTGCATAAACTCATCACCGTTATCGTAGCTGCGACCGTATTCGCAGGGGCCAATGTATGGGCAGAGCAGAGTGGGCCAGGTCAAGGCATAACAAAATCCGCCACTTTTATGGTTGGTCAATGGCTCCCTTCTGATCAGCAGTTTATCGATCAGTGGCTGGGAGTCCTTATCACTGAGACAGGGGCTGAAAACAGGGAACTGGTTCCGGTTATCCAGGAATTCAAGGAAATCATCGAAGGAGATCCGGAACTCTATATGCTGTTTCACCAGATGTTTGAGCAGATACCTGATAGCCCGAAATTCAAACGTGATCCCACAGGAAAACCTCAGGTTCGGGATTACAGGCACATGCTCCAACTGATGAATCAAGTCATGACTAAGGCTCCAGAATTTAATAAAACGGGGCTTGTCGGCTTTCCCATTAACGCTATTCTTGCTTGGCCAATGGGCACACCGGCAGGTACCACCGCCTTTTTAAATACAAAGGTAAACCGTCAACTGAAAAAAATACTGACTGTTTGGGCCAAATTCCTGGGATCCAATGATTCAAGATATGTACTCACTGATGATCCGAAGAGAGGATGGTTTGGCAGAGATGCCGGGCAGGCTATGCCCACCTTTGTTGCTGATTTTAACAGTAACCCGGATCAGGCCTATTACGGATTTTCTTCATGGGATGATTTTTTCACCCGAACCTTCCGAGAGGGCAGGCGCCCGATTGCCGCCCCTGATGATGACACAGTAATCGCAAATTCCTGTGAATCTGCCCCGTATCGTCTGGCAACAAATGTTCAACTGCGGGATAGTTTCTGGATAAAGGCACAGCCTTATTCTTTGCAGCATATGCTGGCCATGGACCCCCTGGCAGCCCAATTTGAGGGAGGGGTAGTGTATCAAGCCTTTCTCAGTGCCCTCAGTTACCACCGCTGGCACAGTCCGGTCAGCGGTAGAATTGTCAAAACTCGTATTATAGGAGGATCATACTACGCAGAAGCCCTTACCGAGGGGTTCGACGAGGCGGGGCCTAACAATTCTCAGGCATATATCACCCACGTAGCGTCTAGGGCACTGATATTTATAGAGGCCGATAATCCTGATATCGGACTGCTCAGTGTATTATTTGTGGGCATGGGTGAGGTGTCATCCAATGAAATAACGGTGTACGAAGGCCAACACATTAACAAGGGGGACCAGTTAGGGATGTTTCACTTTGGCGGCTCAACTCACTGCCTTATATTCAGGCCAGGGGTTACGCTGAAATTTGACCTGCACGGTGAACAACCTGGGGTGAACGCCAAAAACATTCCTGTACGAGCAAAAATTGCAACCGTGGTAAAATGATATGATGGAAAACTATACAGTAAAAAAACTTCTGGTGCCTATTGCCGAATACGCAGCTGTACCACTTGGAACAACACTTTTTGACGCAATGGTCGCCCTTGAGGATGCTCAGGAAAAGTTTTATCACGGACAATACCAACACAGAGCTGTGCTCGTTCTAGATGAAGAAAAAAAAATTGTTGGTAGAATCAGTCAGCATCGGATACTCAAAGCTATCGAACCAGATGATGTTCTTTCTGAAGATATTAACAAACTTAAATTATTTAATTTTAGTAATGCCTATATTGAAAATATAAGAGAAAATGTTCGTCTTGGTACAAAGGTGTTAACCCACGAAGCACTGGGAAACGCTGCCCAGAAAAAAGTTGAAGAATTCATGCAAAAACCAACACCTGAAGAGTATGTTGCTGAATCCAGTCCGTTGGATATTGCTATTCACAAGCTGGTAAGTGGAAACCATCTTTCACTTTTAGTAACACGGGACGAGGAAATAATTGGGGTACTGCGAATGGCGGATGTATTTGTCGGAACATTCCATGAGATGAAAAAATTGAAAAGAGGGTAATAGGAGCATACGTAACAGCCCTGACAATTATCAAGAAATAAAAACTATTGGGTCTGCGTGCCCATATTTCTAATCAAGGATGCACCATGGACGAGATGGAAAGGATTTTCAATAGAATAGTTCAACGGGTAAATATCAACTTACGAGATCTTGTCTTTGACGTTAGTCCATTTGTAAGAGGCCATATTAACTTGGATAAGATGTGTGAATTTTATGCATTCTATGGGATTACTGCAGACATCCCACTTAAACTTAAGTTTATTCATAGCGGATTGGCTGGGAGTTATTTTCTAGGTAATTGCCAAATATCGAATTCACTTCTTTATAAATCAGACATACGCGGAGACGAACTCAAGCGAGAAGGTGACACGTTTCAGTACAAAAACTTCAGCATTGATCTGACCAATGACGAACTTATCGATATCGAAACCAGTGCCCTTATCAAAACACTGGTCCATAATTATTCCCATGACCCAGAAACCCCGGAACGGTTCTTCATTAAAGATACTCTGGCGCTTGATTATTCAAACATCCATGGTTCACCATCAGACGGCTGTTTTCTTGGTCCCTTTGCAACGGTCGATCTTACCACCATGCGGGATTGCGTAATAGGTGAGTATTCATATATCCAGGCAGGTGAAATTAATCATCTCAAAGTTGAACCGGGAACTGTCTGGGTCGATAGTCCAGGCCAATTCAACTTTCTCTATCAATTTCCACTTCACCGTCTGAAGCAATATATCACATGTTCCCCTGAAGATGGGCCAAAAGGGCTTTTGCTTGATTTTATTGATGAGCGAAAGGATTCATTTGACAAGATTTTTGACGCATCTAAACTGGAAAGCTCGATCAAGGTTCCCCCAAATGCATCACTTGATCGTTACGCCGTCGTTTTGCCAAGCACAACAATTTCTGAGAACGTACTTGTCGCCCAGAGAGCATATCTGGAAAATTCGTATCTTGGTGAAGGGGCAAATGCCCAGGAGCACTGTTTTATTATCAACTCTCGGCTGGAGGGATACAATGTAACGGCCCATGGTGCAAAAATTATCGAAGCAGACTTGGCTGAGGAGGTTTTTGTTGGTTTTAATAGCTTTCTTTACGGTAAACCTGAAAGTAGACTGACCATTGGTAAAAGGTGTGTAATTATGCCTCACACCATCATTGATTCAAAAGAGCCCCTCTGGATTCCTGAGGATACAATAGCCTGGGGACTCATCACCAATCAACAGGAGCTTGCAGAAAACAGCATCTCATTAGAAAACCTCAAAAGGATTGAAACATATACCAATCAGGGCAATATGCATTTTGAAGGGAGCGGCTCAGCCTTTGTCCAGGCTTTTAAACAACGAATAAATCATATCCTTGAAGTCAACGGGGCTTTTTTCCATGATCACAATAATAATGTTAAAGGACACGCACAAAATAACCGTAAGCTTTCATTAAACAATATTCAGCCTTTCCTGTTTGGTGATATGCAGGGGGTCTATCCAGATATTACTATTCTCCCATGACGGGAGCAGTGTATGATAAATGGTTGTTTCCCCACCTATGCTTCTTTTATTTTGGCCGCTGTTCAAGGCTCAAAAACACTGACAGACGGACCGTGTGTTCCAGCAACGGTCCGTCTGTCAGATGATCCTGCATAAGATTTTAACGCAATACCAGATTGTACTTTCACAGGTCTTCGCTTCCAACATATTTGGAAGGTACGAATCACACCTTGAACTTATCCACCATCTCGCCTAGCTTTCCTGCAAGCCCACTCAACTCTTCAGCATTACCTTTTACCTTGATACTATTGCTTCTAATCTCATTTGATCCTTCTCCAACTTCCGTAATTTCTTCGGCTACTTGTCCAGTCACAGAGGATGCCTGGGCAACGTTCTCATTTACTTCCTGAATTCCGATGGAAGCTTGGGACACATTGTCAGCAATCTCTTGGGTAGCATTGGCTTGCTCTTCAACAGTGACAGAAATAGTAGTGACCATATCACTGACTTCATCTATGATTCCTGTGATCTGGGTGATGTCTTTCACCGAAACTGCTGTCGCATCTTGAATTTTCGAAATTTTATCTTTAATTTCACTTGTGGCTTCAGATGTCTGTTTTGCCAGATCTTTGATTTCATTGGCCACAACGGCAAAGCCCTTGCCGGCTTCCCCTGCCCGTGCTGCCTCAATCGTTGCATTGAGTGCAAGCAGATTTGTCTGTTCCGAAATCTCTGTGATTGCTTCCGTTACTTTTCCTACCTCCTGGGCAGCTACACCAAGTTCGTTAATTTGATGGGAAGCTTTCTGGGACTGCTCAACAGCTGTGTCAGTGATAGATTTTGCTTTATCTGTATTTGAGGAAATTTCAGAAATGGTGGCAGACATTTCCTCAGCTGCTGAGGCAACCATATTGACATTAACAGAAGTTTCTTCTGAAGCGGCGGCGATGGAGTCCATATTCGTACTCAGCTCCTCGGCGGCGGCGGATACAGTATGGGCTTTGCCGCTGGTCTGCTCTGAGCTAGCCGACATTTCGTTGGAAACATCTAAAAGCTCAGACGAAGAGGACGACATCGTTTGTACGCCATTCTTAACATTATTCAGAACGCCCTGTAGAGTCGTTGCCATTCGGTTTAATGCCTTTACAAGCACACCGATGTCATCATTCTGATCCAAATCAATTTGCTTGGTGAAATCGCCATCAGCCATATTGTTCGTCATCTCAACAGCCTGTAAAAGCGGTTTCGAAATGGCAGCAATGATGATTAAACTAAATATGATGCCTATGACCAAAGTCACAAGACTCACGATGATCAGAATCATTTTTGACGTTTGCCCAGTGTCTGTCATAGATTTTTCTAACAGATGTTCATTCTCTACAAGATTTGCATTGATCTTGTCTAATGTGGAGAGGGTGAAATCCAGGGCCGGTAGGCTTATATCCTGAAAAATAATTTCCGCTTCATGCTGTGTTTTCACAAGGACTTCTTCCATGTTAATAAGCTCTTCAAACAACAGTTCCATACTATGAATTGCAGGAAGGAGCTTTTCATCGAAGATTAATTGTTTTTCATCCATAGTATAGGCGCTATTGATTGCAATCACAGATGAATGGAGTGCGTTATGAGGTGATTCAATTTTACTGATCATCTCAGCAAACTCAGGCCATTCCTTTTTCATTGTACGAACTTCTTCACGACCTAACCATTCACCAAAAGTACATTGTGTGGGGTCAGTTTCTACCTTAGCCTCTTCATGGGTAAGGATGGCAGTAGCAACCTTCACTACGAATTGTAAGTGAGTTCCCAAAAGCACGCTCAACTGATAGTCCAGCCCGGGATGTTTTTGTTTCCACATCGTATTAATTGTTGCGGCGGACTCATGGAGTTGCCTGTGGGGACCTTCTATTTTTTTCAGGAAGGTCGCAATTTCCGGAGAAACAGACGCTAATATTGCTGCATCATTGCTATCCAGAAATTTTCCGAAGTCACATTTTGTCGGATCTAACTGAACATCAAGTTTTTCTTTATTTTCAACAAATAAATTCTGAAGATTTTCAGCCCATTTGAGATGCCCCACTTCTATTTCAAGCATTTCCACTCCGAAACCTGCCTCAACAGCAAACTCGTGGCTGCTGTGCAGTATGCTAGAAATAAGAGACATTGAAAGCACACTTGAAAGAACAAGGGCCAAGATTAAAAAGCTTGTTAAACTCCATAGTTTCGCCTTAACAGACATGTTTCTTATCAAAGTGATCATAGTAACACCCCATTCTTTTTGGATTGATTACGGAAGTTGTTCGAGAATGCCTGTTCTCGGACAATTTTTTAACTGACACACAGACTCTCAATGCATTATTTGTAACAATCGGAGGATAAAATATACTCCTTGCTACTAGCATTAGCACTCCCCATGCCATTTTTGAAAAATGAATAAAGAAACTATAAAATCAATACAATCTTAGGGGGTTAATTGAAAAAAAATTAGGATAGAAAATAAAAGGACCGAACGAAGTGTCTATAATAGTGGACAGTGTCTAGTTGATTGGACGCGAATGCATTTATTTGTCTGGATAGCATTTGAGAGTGGGGTGATAGAAACACCGAATCTCCCCACAGACTACCCAAGAATATGGGGGCAGGTCTTGAAGTGCACTATTGGACGGGGCATCTTAAAAAATGACAGACGGATATCTTGCATTTCAAGACTAGACTCTCCTAGTCACATTTCCTACCAGATGAAGACGATCCTCTTCATCTGTTGTTATTGTCCTCGCTTAACCGGACATTGCTGTTGGCTGCATAGAAACATATTTGCACAGAAAATCATCATTCCAAAATTCTTGAAGCATTTAGATGGATTAATAGTCCTGAAATCAGTGTGTTGGATTGGGGCAGGGACGCCTTTGGCTTCTGGCACGCCCTGTGCAATAAGTAAAACAACTAAACGAACAAAAGAGTTCACAACAACCCATCCACCACAGGAGATCATCATGGCTGCTATCACAATCAACGACTTGGAAATGAATCAGGAACTCGACAGTAATGCACTTGAAAACATTCTTGGTGGATACTGGGTAACCAGACGTTACACTAGAACCTATGTTCGATACTATCGACGAACAATTCGCTACCGGCGCGTATATCGTCGCACCTACTACCGCCGAGTTTGGGTAAGGTAAGCAGTAGGGGCTGGGTATAGGTGGTACGAAAAGAGAAGAACACAAACTAGAAAGAAGCAAACAATTTATCACTGGAGAACATCATGTCTGCAATTACAATTAACGACTTGGAAATGAATCAGGAACTCGACAGTAACGCACTTGAAAACATCCTTGGTGGATACTGGGTAACCAGGCGTTACACCAGAACCTATGTTCGCTACTATCGTAGAGTTATTCGCTACCGTCGTGTATATCGCAGAACCTACTACCGCCGGGTTTGGGTAAGGTAAACAGCAGACACTGGTAGAAGTAACACGGTAATACCAAAGTTCTCCATAAGTGATACAAAACAGGTGTATTCAATGATCAGTTGCTGATCGTTGAATGCACCTTTTTTTGTCAGCAATAAAAGACGAAACAAACAGAAGGGAAAAACAATCTAATCTGTAAACGGAAAACGATATCGTAAGGAAAATGAAAACTCCGGAAAAGCCTGCGTTTTTTCACACCAGAGATTCTTACGCTCCGTACTCTCAGCAGCGCTTGCAGGAACAAATTTCTTATCTTTCGCTGACTGTGTGAATATTTCAAGAATCCCCTTGTAGGCAAGAGTGTCTCTCAAGGCTTTTTCTGCAATTACCTGTAAGTAACGACTCGTTTCAGTTGTGCTCAGCCTTCCTGTGCCTAGCCCATCCTGGATAAGCCAGAGAAAATTGTTTCCTTCTTGCAGATGCGTAAGCATGGAACTGTAAGAATCGGGAGTCATAAATCCTGCAAAGAAACTGGAGATCATTACAGTTCGACCTGGGGCCAGGGGGGCCAGCTGATGTGTGGATTCCTGTAGGTGGGTGGTCAGGAGTTTTTGCTTCTCAGGAGAACGCCATTCTTTGTCATCTATTTCTTCAGGGAGATACCAGCCAGTCAGTGCCGGGTGGTCTTTAAACTCATCACTGATTTTACGGGCCTGGGCCAGATGTTTGCTGCGTATTTTCCGTAAATAAAAATCAAGTGCCAGTGGATCTTCTTTGATGTGTGCAAACCAGCCAGGATCATTATAGAGGCCGATTATAATATTGATATTATATTGCGAAGCCATTGTTAATAAACGTGCAAGAAAGGAAGGCTCTTCGCTTCTCGTATCGGTATCTATTGTAGATGTTGCATAATTAATTTCTCCGTAAACAGACCACTGCACAAGGAGAGTAGAGAACCCGGCATTTTTTATTTCAGCAAATTTATTGTTCCAGAAGATATCTGATTTTTCAATGTCGCTCTGCCAGGGTTGATAGAACAGTGTTGAGGGTTGGCTCTGTGAACAGTCACACAACGGCTCTCCTGGATAAAAAGTGATAAAGAGTAGGGGCAGAAGTGTATAGAGTAGGATAGATCTTATCAAAAGAACAACTCCCATTTCAGGTGTACTGTATTGTTATCTTCCATATTACCGGAGATCTTTGTACGTCCTTCAAGGCTTAGTTTGTTGTGTAAACCAAAACCCCGATAGTTGCTTTCCAGATGCCATGAGTATAATCCGATACCAATACCAAGATCCAGGCGATCCACCGTTTGTTTATCTGCGTTTCCGGTGTTGTTTGTATACTGACTACTCAGATAAGGGGAAATGGTGGCTCCCGGTGATGCGCCGATGGGAACCTTGAACTGGTAGCCGACATCTGCCTCAATAAGAGAGTAGTAGATTCCCTGATCCGTTAGATAGGAGATATCGGCATAACTCTGCAAATAGAGCCAGTTGGAAAGAGATGGCTTGAAACCGTTTCCAAGGGCATAACCGCCCTGGAAGCGTAGCATCCAATCATCGGATACTGCGTCGCCAACCCCAAAGAGTCGTTCTGCCGACAGGTAGAGGTTTTTCGTCTGCATAAGTTTATATTTCAAGCCTATGTTCAGAGATAAGGTGTCTGGTATCGTTTCCAGGGATTGATCCTGCATCCCGATTAAGCCACGTCCATACAAAGTGATTCTGCCGTTTTGTTTTCCACCAGGGATTGTGTCTAGCCGATACGTCAGCTCTCCACTATAGAACCCTTGATAGCTCGCGTATGCCACAGGGGGCACGGCATCTGTCTGTTGTTGGTACTTATCAAGCCGGACTATTGATGCTAATTGGAATCCCCACTGCTCCTCAATGGATTGCAGGCCTCTTTTTAACCCGAAAAGGCGATTGTCTTCCAGTTCGGGATTCTCTCCAACGGGGAAAAACGGGGCTTCATCTACCGCCCTGTAGAACCATTCTAAAGCTTCTTTTCGTTTTCCAAGTCGGAGTAGGGCGTAGGCAATTTCAGGAGTAAGAGTCATACGGTCTGGAATGAGTTCAAGGGAAGCTTTGAAATCAGTTACTGCTTCCTCATCCTTTTTCATTGCGTTGTAGACATATCCGCGTTCGGCAAGAAAAACAGAGTTGTTTGGTTGAGCAATAATAAGCTCATTGAGATGGATCAGTGTTTCATTCGGATTATCAAGTTTTTGTGTAAGAGTGCTTAGTCTGTGACGAACCTCATCGTTGGAATCAAGAAGTAGGGACATCTCAAACAGGACTTCGGCTCTGGGTAAGCGTTTCTTATCTTCCGCCACCAGTCCTCTAGCAAAAACGTACTGGGCCATCTGATCAGGATTTAAATTTTGTTTTCCAAGTTGAGTCAGGAGTGGAACTGCCTGTTCCGGGTGATTGGAGGTAAGGGCAAGCAGAGCTGTGCGAAGCGCAATCTCCGAATCAAACTTTTCAGTTAAGTATCCATGCCAGTAGTTCAACGCATCTTCAACTCGATATTGTTCAGCGGCAAGATAGCCCATGGCTTTTAACAGGGTCCTGTGTTCTTCCCTGCTTGTTTCTCGTTTTCTGGCCTCTTCCATATAATCCAGTGCCAGGCCGGGTTTATTGAGCCCCTGCATACAATATGCTGCGGCGAGATAGGTGTATCCGGTGGCTGTCCCCTGTTGAATCTGGTGTTCAGCGAGTTTTCTGATAAGATCGGGGCGGTCGATTAGCTGTAGATGAACGAGTATGCTGTCTGCAAGCTCCTGGCTGAACTGATCTTTACTGGCAAGATAGATAACGGTGTTTTTGGCTTTGTCCGTATCGTTATTTGCCAGATACAGTTTTATTAATTCAAGTATGAGATAGTTTCGGTGGCTTGGTGGCACATTTTTGAAGGGAAAGCTCTTTTCCAGCAACTGCAGTCGCTTGACATCTTCATCGAGCAAACGATATTTGTCTTCTGCCTGCAAAAGATAGCGATAATTACCGCTTTTCTCATAGTCCTGACTTAACAACTCAGCCAGTTCATCCTGCCTGTTGCTTTTATCGAGAAAATACGCGAGTTCTCTACGGAATTCAAAGAGCTGCCTTTGGTTCAGGCTGGCGTCCTGGAGAATGATTTTAACTTGCTTGATCGCCTCATCGTAATCCTGTGTTGCAGCAAGCAGATCAAGTAGCTGCTGACGTAGTTCAGGGTCATTCTGTTTACGTAGCATCGATTGAGCCAGTTCAGCAGATTCATTTAAACGTTCAAGGCCGATAAGACGATTTAGGAGGGCGTGATAGAGTACCCGGTTATCTTTTACCTGGCGAATTCCAGAATGCAGCGCGTGTAATTCTCCGCTAATGTTATCACTTTCCTGATATAGCTCTGCAAGATAGAGCCAGTACTTAGCATGTTTCCTGAGGGCTGGGTCCAGTTGGGCTTCCAGCAGGGAGGCCGCTTCTGCTGTTTTTCCCCACTTTCCTAAGAGAACAATGCGAGCCCTGATGACTCGTTGTTTTTGCGGCAGTTGCAGCAGAAGTTGATTGCCTTCCTTGTAAAAGCCCTCCTTCACCAGCTGGTCGGACCAATCAAGTACTCTACTTGTGCGGATAAGATGATCTGTCGTATAAAATTCGCTTAGCCAGGAAACGGCTTCTGTTGCACGGCCTGTCTCAACAAGTTCAGTGATCAGGATATCAAGAAGTATAGAAAGATTTTCGGTATCAAGGGTGATGGTAGTTGTGACTATTTCCAGAGCATTATCGATTGCTTTGGCATGTTGATTCTGGTGATGATAGGCAAAGCTTAGATAATATGCAGCAAGTTGTTCTTTAGGGGCATGTTGTTTCCAGCTTTCCGAAGAAGCGATAACGCACGTATAATTTTTTAGGCTCAGGCATGTTTCTATAAGAGAGATATACGCCTGTTTATACAGCGGGTCAATTTCCAGCACTTTTTGTAATAATGGAATGGCCTCTTTATATTTTCGTGCCTCAATGAGTTTGTAGGCCTTGTCCATTCTTGGGTATTTGCGAAACTCCCTGTACTCACGGGACAACCAGTTATCTGTAAGGAATGATGCCTGGGAAGAGGTGGGGATAAGGAACAAAAACAGCAGTATGAGGAAAGGTTTACTCATGGGGATGAAGGTCGGGGAAATCGTGACTGGTCTTATCCCAGGCCACGGGTCGGCCGCTTTTTTTAGCTGCTCTTACCTGGGATAGTGCTCTGAAAAAGGCTGAAAAATTTACGATGTTTGCAATAATGGTTCTGGGAATTGCCAGAAGCCCATGAAGAACGCCATAGTATGTGGTGGTAAAATAAAACCGTTGCAGCCACCGGTTTAAAAGGAAAATTCCGTTAATGTAGAGAAGGTCCCAGAGCCAGCTGGTATAAGGGATAAGAGTGGGAAACCACCAACTGTCACTGTTAAGGCCCGTGATGATTTCCATGGTCACAATATTGAGCACGATAAAATAGGCAACAAGGCTTGCCGGATTGGAGATAACAGCCTTTCTGTCGCGCATCATTATATAAAACATAGCTGGAGTTTTGGGCCAGCCAATGGATTTCCATCCCTGAAAAACAATGCCTACCAGCCAGCGTGATTTTTGGCGTACAGCAAACCAGTAAGAGGCTGGAAAGTATTCCCGAACAGAGATCATTTCCCCTGAGTTTTTGTCCTTTGGCTGGTAACGGCCGGGCGGTGTTTCGTTGAAAAACACCGGAAATTTAATAAATACTTCCTTGGCTCCTAATTCTTTTAAGCGATAGCCGATCTCATAATCTTCCGTGAGAGATCCGGTATCAAAAACCACGCCATTATTGAGCTTGGAGAGCATGGAAATTGCCCGCCGGGAGAATGCTGTGGCAACCCCGGCACTGGGTACGTTTCCGGTTAAGCTTTCACGCACGACCATATCTTTGCCGTGAGCTTCTGCAAATTCATCCATATAATGGCCGCCAACCAGTTGATAGTACTTTCTCGGCAGAGGTAATACCGGAAGCTGGATCAGGTCCTTTCGTGGAATCAAAAAATTAAAAAGACGAAGTTCTAGGGGATGGACAACATCTTCAGAATCGTGGTAGGCGATGCAGTTAAATTCAATATTGTTTTCTTTTTCAAACTCAAAAATACGCTCAATAACATGGTTTAGGCAATCCGCCTTAGTGGTAGGCCCCGGCTCACTGGTAACCACTTTGTGGATATGAGGATACTCTTTTACAACATCGTCGACTTCGCTTTGTGTTTCCGGGTCGTTGGGGTAGGTGCCGATAAAAATATGGTAGTTGTCGTAGTCAAAAGTTTTGGCACTGTTTTCTGCCATAAAGCGAATAACGTCTGCCTCTTGCCACGCAGGAACCATAATAGCAATGGGTCTTTCAGGGATGCTATACAGCTTTTCAGCAGCCATGGGAGGGTGCTTTGGACGGACAAAAAGTGCACGATATAACCTGCGCACCCAGTAATAAATATCAATAAATGCATCATCAAGACTTGAGACGAAGATTACAATCGCACTCAAATAGAGAAGGATTTTGATTCCAAGCCAGTAGAGTGCAATAAGATCGATAAGTTCCATTAGATTTCATTCATCCGTTTTAAAACAGCGACGATTCGGCTACTGGCCAGGCCATCACCATATGGATTCTGGGCCTTGCTCATCCGTTGATAGGCCTTTGGGTCATTCAGCAGTTTATCTGCTTCCTTGGTAATCTTTTCATAATCGGTTCCAACCAGTTTGACTGTTCCTGCCTCCACGGCCTCGGGTCTTTCCGTTGTGTCCCGCATCACAAGAACAGGTTTGCCAAGTGAAGGCGCTTCCTCCTGGACTCCGCCGGAATCTGTGATAATGAAATAAGACTTATCCAAGAGGTACACAAAGGGAAGGTACTCAAGGGGTTTAATCAGGTGAACCGATGGGATATCTCCTAAGATGCGGTTTACCGGTTCCTGCACATTGGGGTTCGGGTGAACCGGATAAATGATTTCCACATCCTGGTGGCTTGTTGCGATATATTTCAGAGCTTTACAGATGGATTCAAAACCGTCACCAAAATTTTCCCGGCGGTGTCCGGTGACGAGAATCAACCGTTTACTGCCAAGTATTCCGGGGTGCTGCTAGAGAAGATTCTTTTCAAGTTCTGCACGGAAATCCGCCTCTTTTGTCTTCTCCACCGCATGCAGTAACGCGTCGATAACGGTGTTACCCGTTACGTGGATTGTTTGTTCCGGAACTGCCTCTGAGAGGAGGTTTTGCTGTGCTGTTTGAGTGGGTGCGAAATGGAAATCAGTCATTCGACCTGTAAGCTGTCGGTTTATTTCTTCCGGAAAAGGTGCTTTTTTATCATAGGTGCGCAGCCCGGCCTCAACGTGACCAATGGGGATCTGGCTGTAAAAAGCCGCAAGGGCAGTTGCCATGGTGGTCGTAGTGTCTCCATGGACTAGCACCATATCGGGTTGCTCTTGTACAAAAATTTTTTTGAGTCCAAGTAAGACATTGCAGGTAATATCGAAAAGATCCTGACCGGGTTTCATGATATTTAGGTCATAATCCGCTTTGATTTGAAAGAGATGCATTACCTGATCAAGTATTTCGCGGTGTTGGGCCGTGACACAGATAATGCTTTTGAACGCGTCTGGATGTTTTTCAAGTTCTTTTAGAACTGGAGCCATTTTGATAGCTTCTGGTCGTGTTCCAAAAACAGAGAGAATTTTTTTCATGTTTTACCGGCTGTTAAGATTTTCCAGAATACTGTTTATAATAGGGATACCCTAGCATAGTGTTTCTGAAAATGCATAGGATTACAGAAGAATGCTCTCAGGTCCGCGATGAGGCTATCGCTACTGTCTCTGGGGCGAGGTGAGGACAGGTTTGGTGCCTGATTTGAGCTCACGGCCACCTCAATTCGTGAGTAACAGGAGCTAAATAATGTATCTATTTTTTCGCTTAATGAGAATGAGTACTGATTTTTTTATTGCACTAGTTTATGTGCTAGGTTATTTTATCTAAGACCTTTATATGTCTTAACAGTACTGCTTAGAAGTGGTTTTTTCCTCTAGCTCTTCTTTACGGCGGTAGGCTCTTTCTGGTGCCTTGATTGAGTGAGAGGAGCTTATTTTTTGACGGATGCTAAATAACTTATTCTACCGGCTGAACAGATGAAAAAAAGAATACCTCTAATACTTGAACAGCTTGAAGATCGCATCTTTCTTGATGCTAACCCCTTGGTCGTCGCAGATGCCGGGGAGATGTCTCTAGCGGAAACGGCAGAGGACGTAACGCCACCTGTTGCTGATGTTCCCTCTGCGACTGCTGTCGACTCGGACAGCAGTGAAGATACAGTTAATAGTGATACAGTTAATAGTGATACTGGTGACGGAAACGAGGATGTTGTTGAAGTAACGGCAGGAGATGAGCAGAAAAGTGATGTCGCCAATGAAAATTTGGAAATAACTTCTGATAGTGATGAGCCAAGAGACAATTCAGGGGAGTTAGTTGCGGAGAATGACGCTGATGATGTTTTAGTGGAAACTTCAGACACAGGAAACACGGATACTGAACAAGCAGTAGAAGTAGTAGATGCTGCTCTAGTGGAAGAAGAAAGCGTTGAAGTACTTGACCCCCTTATTGGTGAGCCGTTTACCTTTACTGTTACTCTTGATAATACGACGAGTGGCACTCTGTACGGGCCATACATTGATTTGTATTTTGAGAGCGGATCAAGTAATACTGCCGGGGATGAAACAGTTGCGACTGATCCTGATAATGATGGAATTATTTTTGATAGTGCAAGTTATCTGGGAATTAATTTAACACCTCCACAGGCGGACTGGTTAGTCTATGACGGAAGCACTCCTCTTTTGCACCCGTATGCCGTTGATATCAATGGCGATCCTGTTGAGATATCCACCAATCCTGATGGGACTGCTCTTAAAGAAAATGATACTATAGTTGTTCTGCAAATGCCCTTTGGCTCCTATACGCCGGGGCAGGCTCCGGCACAAGTTGTTGTGACAGCCCATATCTCAGAATATTCCATGATTGATCTGGCTCAGGGGGCGACGGAAGATCTTAGTGTGCAGGTGAGCAATGGTTTTCAGTTTGGTACTGACGAATTACAGAATCCTGCAACAGATCCTTCTGTTACCAATCTCAATACCAGTACAGCGGTTCCCGACCCGGCCTGCATCCCAACAATAACGGCAAGTTTTTATTTTGGTTTCGTAAACTTTTGTGAATTTTAACAACAGCAAACAGCCACTGTTTCAACGAGCGGTACATGTACAACCAG
>Ga0208901_1000484_pt1 | contig 19133 bp, 15 predicted proteins | sample AntAceMetag02UKF_FD_184764 | JGI IMG/M metagenome (GOLD analysis project Ga0208901, IMG submission 184764) | Saline lake microbial communities from Ace Lake, Antarctica - Antarctic Ace Lake Metagenome 02UKF (SPAdes) (version 2) | ecosystem: Environmental > Aquatic > Non-marine Saline and...
CACGTGAAATCAACACATTGCCTATTCAAATCCATCGGGTGTCCAATTTTGAGGTGAAAGGGATAACTTCAAATAATAATAACCACTTAACTACTAATCTACTCGACCACTTAACGAGGTCTGGAGTTTGACATGGGTGATGATTTCCTTTTGAGTGGGTTGGAAAAAAAGCGGTTATTGAGAGAGAGAGCGCGTGCACTGGCAGGGAAATCGGCACAGGAAGAAGATGAAGACCAGTATGTTGATGCCCTTGAATTCCTTCTCGCGCATGAGAGGTATGCCATTGAACTGACCCACATTAAGGAGGTATGCCAGCTTAGCGAACTGACGCCTCTTCCGGGCACTCCTTCCTTTGTACTTGGTGTTATCAACGTCAGGAGCCGTATTCTATCGGTTGTCGATCTCAAGAAATTTTTTGACCTTCCCGAGAAGGGGATTACCGACCTGAACAAGGTTATTATCTTGAATTCTGCAGAAATGGAGTTTGGTATCCTGGCCGATTCTATTTTGGGCGTCAGACCTATCCTGGCAAAATCGATCCAGGAATCGCTCCCGACCCTGACCGGAATACGTTCGGAGTTTCTTAAGGGGGTTACGGGCGACCGTGTTGTGGTGTTGGATGGAGAAAAAATCCTTTCTGAAGAAAAAATCCTGGTCAAGTAGGAGGCACAGAGGGGAAGAGGTTAATAATCTGCAATCAAAATCCGGGGGAATGAAATGTTTGGAATTTTTTCTAAGAGTTTAATGGGCCGTCTTGTTGCCCTATTCGTTTTGGGAACTCTGGTATCCGTGGCGGTGGTGGCGTCCCTTTCCTTTTACTATTCCACCAGGTCCCTTAAAACCGCTGCCTTCAAACAACTTGCGGCCGTCAATGAGATCAAAAAACAACAGGTCATAGATGATTTCAAGGAAAAGGTTGCTGACATATCTGTTCTTTCCGCATCGGAAAATATTCACACCGCTTTTGATTTGCTCAAAAGATATCATGATGCAGGTGGAGGGGATCCCAACGGATCGTTTGATGTAACCAGCAAAGAATACAAGGAGATCTATCGACAGATCGACCCGTTTTTCAGGAAGTATCTGGAGGTCTATGGGTTTCACGATATGTTTTTGATTTGCAGGGACCATGGCCACGTTATGTACACGGCTGCCCGGGAAAATGATCTGGGCACCAATCTCAAAATCGGACCGTACCGAAGCTCGGGCCTTGCAAAGCTCTGGATGAAGGTGGTTCAAGATAGAAAAGTTGCGATGGTTGACTTTGCCCAATACGCTCCCAGCAATTCCGCAGCTTCGTTTATCGGGGTACCCCAATTTGCCGAAAATGGCGACGTAGAAGCGGTTATCGCACTTCAGCTCAGCACGGAGCATCTCGATTCCATCATGCAGGAGAAAACCGGAATGGGTGAAACGGGGGAGAGTTACCTCGTAGGGGAGGATTTTCTCATGAGGTCGGATTCCCGGTTTTCGAAAGAATCGACTATCCTGAAGAAAAAAGTGGATACGGTTGCGACCCGAAACGCGATAAACAACCAACCCGGGATGGGGGCCATTGCCGACTATCGGGGGATAAAAGTCCTGAGTTCCTACACCCACCTGGGCCTGGACAAGATCCTGGATAGCAATTTTGACTGGGTGATCATTTCTGAAATTGATGAGGCGGAGGCCCTCGCCCCGGTATGGACCCTCGGCCTGAAAATACTTTGGGCTTCCATCATTCTGCTGGTTCTCATATCCCTGGTGGGATATTTCTCCTCCCGTTCCATTGTAAGGCCTCTAAAGGAGCTGGCTGGGCACGTTGTCCGCATGGCCGATGGAGATCTTACGGTATCTATGACCCCATCAAAACGCTCGGATGAAGTGGGGGTGCTGATGAACGCCTTTCATACCACCCTGGGAACCCTCAGGGACCAGACCGGACAAATGATCGAGGGTATCAGCGCCATAGCCTCCTCCATCAGCCAGATTTCAGCCACGGCCTCCCAGCTTGCCGCGAGCGCTGCCGAAACGTCAAGCTCTGTGAGTGAGATTACCGCTACTGTAGAAGAAGTGAAGCAGACTGCCCACCTTTCCAACGAAAAGTCCAGACAGATGGCCGATGAAGCAGAGCAGGCTACTGAAGTCTCTCATCAAGGGAAAACAGCTACGGACGAAGCAGAAAATGGAATGCGCGTTATCAAAGAACAGATGGAGGATGTTGCCGAGAGTATTGTGAAACTCAGCGACCAGACCCAGAGCATCGGCGAGATCATTGCTGCGGTGAATGATCTGTCTGATCAATCCAATCTGCTCTCCGTGAATGCATCCATCGAGGCGGCAAAAGCCGGGGAACACGGGAAAGGTTTTGCCGTCGTGGCGCAGGAAGTGAAATCTCTTGCGGACCAGTCCAAGCAGGCCACCGGGCAGATCAGGACCATCCTGAACGATATTCAGAAGGCCACCAGCACTGCGGTTATGGCCACCGAACGTGTCAGTAAGGCCGTTGACAAGGGTGTGGAACTCTCAGGATTTGCAGGGGATACCATTGAGGCGCTATCCGAAAATGTGACCCTTGCAGCCCACGCATCCTCCCAGATTTCAAGCTCCAGCGAACAGCAGTTGGTGGGCATGGACCAACTGGCCCAGGCCATGGAAAGCATCAAAGATGCCAGCGTCCAGAATGTGGATGGGGCAAAACAGTTGGAGACTGCCACCAGAACTCTGGAAGATCTCGGCGGAAAATTGAAGGAACTGGCAGGAAAATTTAGAGTTTAGTTGAGTGGTTAAATTGTTGAGTGGTTAATTGGTGAATAGACTTTTCCTTGGAGAGAACCATGTCGACAAAATTGGGCAGTGACTTTCGGGATTTGAACGTATGGAAGGCCTGCAGACATATAAAAATTACCATATGGCGATTAACAAGAACATTCCCGTCAGAGTAGAAATTCAGGTTGGTAGACCAGATGGTTCGCTCATCCAGATCTTCTGGAAATAACATAGCCGAGGGTTATGGGAGATTCCATTTTCAAGAAAATGTCCAATTTTGTAGACAATCTCGCGGGTCTCTTTTTGAATTGATTGATCATATTCTGATTGCAGAAGAGTGTGAATATGTGAGGCATGAAGAAAAGGATATCCTGATCGAAAATATTGTTTCTGCCATACGCCTTTTGAACGGATATATCAAATACCTGCAGGGAAGAAAAAAGAGCAGACAGTAGTTTTCGATATCCGTCTTTTTTTCGCCACTGAACTACTTAACTACTGAACTATTCAACTACTCAACCAGCCCGGAGGGCACATGGATGAAGAAGAACTGCTCAGGCGGCTAAAAGAGGCCTTTAATGTGGAGGCTGAAGAACGTATTGCCAGTATGTCCTCCAGTCTGCTTGAACTGGAAAAGATCACCGATCGGGACAGTCAGGAACCGGTTCTTGAGGTGGTTTTTCGGGAAGCCCACAGTTTGAAAGGGGCGGCTCGATCTGTTAATCTCGGCCGTATCGAACACCTTTGTCAGGCCATGGAGACGGTCTTTTCGGCGGTGAGGAAAGAGGTTGTTTTCTTATCGGGGGAACTGTTCGATCTGCTTCATGACTGTCTTGCTGCTATTGAGGATTTCCAGGCCGATATCGAAATCGAGAGCACACCTGCCTACGAGGAAAAAATTGAGGGGCTTGTCAGGCAGCTTGATGATTTCAGACAAAGAGGCCCCGGAGGAGGGGAACAGAAGGCGATAATCGAGGATGTTCCTGCTGAAAAGCCCCGAACCGAGGAAATTGAAAAAAAACCTTCCGAACCGATAGCTTCCAGACCTCGAACTTCCGAGACGATAAGGATTTCCACGTCAAAACTAGACGCGATTCTGCTTCAGGCCGAAGAGATGATTTCACTGAAAATCATGTCGAATCAGTACGTGACGACTTTGCATGAAATATCGGGGACCTTTGAAGACTGGAACAGGAGGTGGAGGAAAGTTGAAACGGTAATGAGGAAACTCTCCGCCATGGGGAAAGGAGATGATGCCGTCTCGGACCTGCTGGATTTTGCAGCGTACAATCAGGAATGGACAAGATCCCTTGACCGGCAGGTGGCGAATCTGAACAGAGGAATGGAGCAGGGGAACCGTTTACTGGGAATGATGGTGGATGATCTTCTCAACGGCATGAAAAATATGGCCATGCTTCCTTTTTCTACCCTGCTCGACCTTTTTCCGAGAATGGTTCGGGAAATCTCTCGCGACCAGAATAAACAGGTGGATCTCAAATTGAACGGTGGAGAAATCGAAATTGATCGGCGAATCCTTGAAGAGATGAAGGATCCCCTTATCCATATTCTCCGAAACTCCATTGACCACGGCATTGAACTGCCAAAGAACCGAAAAATAGCGGGAAAAGAAGAGAAAGGGATAATTTCGCTAAGTGTTTCGCAGAGCGAGGGGAATAAGATTGACCTCATTATTTCCGATGATGGCAACGGAATTGATCTGCGTCGGGTGAAAGAAAAAGCTGTCCGTAATGGAATGGCGACGGAAGCAGACCTGGAGAAGATGAATGATGAAAAAGCCCTTTCGTTTATCCTTCGATCCGGCGTTTCAACGAGTCCCATTATTACGGAGCTTTCAGGCAGGGGATTGGGACTGGCCATCGTTGCTGAAAAAGTAGAGAATCTGGGAGGGCAGCTGGCTATTCAAAACGATCCTGGAAAAGGGACCACTTTCAAGATAAAACTGCCGGTAACGGTGGCAACTTTTAGAGGGATTCTTATACGGGTCAGTGAACGCTTGTTTGTTATACCCAGCGCCAGCGTGGAACGTACCCTGAGAGTTCATCGGGATGAAGTGAAAACGGTAGAAAATATGGCCACTATTCCCATGAATGGCCGTGCCGTCTCATTGATGTACCTTGCCCATCTGCTGCATATCGAAAAAAATACCCGGTTGGAAGAAGTGCCGTCCTATGTTACAGCGGTTGTCCTGGGGGCAGGGGAGAAACGGATTGCCTTTGTTGTGGATGAGGTGATGGGAGAGCAGGAGGTTCTTGTAAAAAGCCTGGGAAAACAGCTGATCAATGTAGCTAATATTGCGGGGGCTACCATTCTGGGCAGTGGAAAGGTCGTCCCTGTCTTAAATGTACATGATCTTCTAAAGGCGCCGGTTGAAATGTCTGGGGCTGTTCATTCCGGAATGGCCCATCGTGAAGATCAGGACGTGGAAAAAAGCACTATCCTGGTTGCCGAGGATTCCATTACGTCAAGAATGCTGCTCAAGAACATTTTAGAGGGGGCAGGATATGTTGTCACCACAGCCGTGGATGGACAGGAGGCCTTTACCAAGCTCAAAATGGAACCATTCGACCTGGTGGTATCGGATGTGGAGATGCCGAGGATGAACGGCTTTCAACTCACCTCCAATATCAGGAATGAAAAAAAGCTCGAAGATCTTCCCGTTGTGCTGGTTACCAGCCTTGAATCCCGGGAAGACAGGGAAAAGGGAATTGATGCCGGGGCAAACGCCTATATTATTAAAGGAAGCTTTGATCAGAATAATCTTTTGGATGTCATTGATAAACTTCTTTAATGAACCTGAAACTTGAAACGTAACACTTCCTGGAAGACAGGTGCCCAATGAAAAGACAATCCACAAGGGGCCATAAAAAATCACCCATCAAAAAATCCGCACCTGTCAGGGTGTTGGTAGCAGATGATTCCCTTACGGTGAGGGAGTACCTGAAGTATTCCATCAATTCCCAGCCCGATATGCAGGTGGTTGCCGTTGCAAAAGATGGAGAAGAGGCTGTGAGGATGGTGAAAATGCACCATCCGGATGTTGTCAGTATGGATATCCATATGCCGGTTATGGATGGTCTCAAGGCCACTGAAAGGATTATGTCCCAGTTTCCAGTCCCCATTGTCATTGTCACCTCAAGCTGGCATTCCGATAAAGACAATCTCTTCCGCGCCGTGCGGGCAGGGGCTTTGACTATAGTGAAAAAACCGCCAGGACCGGGCCATCGAGATTCTGCCGCTTTGATGGCAAAGGTGATTGATACTTTAAAAGTCATGTCGGAAGTAAAGGTGGTGAGGCGTCTAATTCATTACGACGGTCCTCGGGTTCAGGAAACCGGTCTTCGTGAAAGACAGGTGGTAAACAGCTTCCCCGCAGCAGTGAAAGTTGTTGTAATCGGTTCTTCCACGGGGGGACCACCTGTCCTCAAGACCATTTTACAGTCCCTTTCAAGTGATTTTCCCGTGCCGATTCTGGTGGTGCAGCATATTACGGCAGGGTTTTTGGAGGGAATGGTCCAGTGGTTGGACAAGGAATGCTCCCTGTCCATCAGAATTCCGAAAGATGGAGAATGGACGCAGGCCGGAAATGTCTATTTTGCTCCCGACAATCATCATATGGGGATCAGAGAAAGCGGGTCGATTGTTCTGAACAATGACCCTCCCGAAAGCGGTTTGCGACCTTCCGTATCCTGCCTGTTTCGATCAGCAGCAAAGTCATTAGGTATGCGTGCCGTAGGTGTGTTGCTTACCGGAATGGGGAAAGATGGGGCACAGGAGCTTAAAGAGATGAAAGACGCGGGTGCGATTACCCTGGTTCAAAACAAAGAAAGCTGTGCTGTTTTCGGAATGCCCGGAGAAGCAGTCAAAATAGGGGGGGCATCTCATGTCCTTGCTCCCGAACAGATTGCAGCCTGGTTGAACTCCTTAGCCAAAACCATGTGAGGAATAAGGTGCGGATGATGGACTTGAACAAGAGCGAAGAAAAAAACTATGAGATCATGGTGGTTGAGGACAGCCTTACACAAGCCCTTCAACTGCAGACTCTGTTGGAAGAAAACGGTTACAATGTTGTCACTGCCGGTGATGGAAAAGAAGCCCTGACCCTCCTTGAAAAAGGGCTTCCCGACCTTATGATCAGCGACATTATGATGCCTGAAATGGACGGGTACGATCTTTGCCGAATTATCAAGGAAAAGGAGGAATGGAAATACCTGCCTGTAATTCTGCTGACCCAGCTGACAGAGGCGGAAGATATCGTCCGAGGGCTCGATTCCGGGGCGGATAATTTTGTGACCAAACCTTACGAACCGAAATTGCTCATTTCGCAAATTGAGTATATTCTGGTCAATCGGTCAATTCGTAAAAAACCTCGAACAGAAATGGGGATCGAAGTATTTTTCGCTGGGAGAAAGCATTTTATCAATTCAGACCGCATCCAGATCCTCGACCTTCTCTTTTCCGCTTATGAAAACAACCTTGTCCAGAAAAGAAAATTGGAAAAGCTCAATAAGGAATTGAACGAGGCCCTTTCTACCATCAAGACCCTTCATGGAATCCTTCCCATATGCGCAAGCTGCAAGAAGATTCGGGATGATGCGGGGGCCTGGAAACAGGTGGAAGCATACATCGGGGAACACACGGACGCGGAGTTCAGTCATGGTATATGTCCGGATTGTGCGAAAAAACTGTATCCGGAATTTGTTGGGACAAAAAAAATTGTTGAGTAGTTGAGTGGTTGCTTCCAAATTTCAGACCTCGTCAAATAGTTAAGTGGTCGAGTTGTTGAGTTGGAAAATAAGCACGTGAAATCAACACATTGTCTATTCAAACCCATAGGGTGCCCAATTTTGAGGTGAAATGGATACCTTCAAGTAATAGTAACCACTTAACTACTAATCTACTCAACCACTTAACGATGTCTGAACTTGCCTGTAAACCAATGTCTTCCGAGGAGAAATAGCCGATTATGGAGAAAGAGATAAAGATCCTGGTAGTTGAAGACAGTCTTACCCAGGCCGTCCGCCTTCAATATCTCCTGGAGCAGAACGGGTACAGTTCTTCCATGGTCAATGACGGAATGAAGGCGCTGGCGTTTTTTGAAAAGGAGATTCCGGATCTTGTGATCAGCGATGTGGTCATGCCCGAGATGGATGGCTACGAGTTGTGCAAAAAAATAAAGAACCAGGACCGATTCAAAGAAACGCCCTTCATGCTCCTGACATCCCTCTCAGATCCCACCGATGTCATCAGGGGACTGGAATGCGGGGCGGATAATTTTGTTACGAAACCGTACAAGGATGACTTTTTGATTTCGCGCATCAAGAGCATCCTCATCAACCAGGAACTGCGTAAAACCGTCTCCCCCGGGTGGGGTCTAGAAATATACTTCGGGGGGGAGAAGCATGTCATTACCTCCGATCGTATCCAGATTGTTGACCTTCTTTTTTCCTCCTTCGAAAATGCTGTCCAGAAAAATCAGGAATTGGAAAATGCTGTTCGAGAACTGAAAGCAGCCCAGCAGGAATTGGCTTTGGCGAAAGAGAGCGCTGAAAAAGCCAATCGTGCAAAAAGTCTTTTTCTTGCCAATATGAGTCACGATATCCGAACGCCCATGAACGGGATTATCGGTATGACCGATCTTTGCCTGGAGACCGATCTTACCGGTGAGCAGGGGGAATACCTGTCCATGGTAAAGAGTTCGGCGGATTCCCTTCTTTCTCTGCTCAATGATATCCTGGATTTTTCAAAGATGGAAGGAGACATGCTCCAACTCGAAATGATTGATTTCAATCTCACTGACAACCTGGAAAATATGGTCAAGAATCTGGCCTTCCTGGCCCATAAGAAAGGAATTGAGCTGGCCGTCCGCATTGCAAAAGAGACGCCTGTGGCGTTAAAGGGGGATCCCGGTCGGTTACGGCAGATTGTAGTGAACCTGGCTGGAAACGCTATAAAATTCACGGACAAAGGTGAAGTGGTGGTCATTGTTGATGTGGATAGTGAAACCGAAAACAAGGTTTGCCTCCATTTTCAAGTGAAGGATACCGGTATAGGGATACCCGAAGAACAGCAAGGCGGCATCTTTGGTGCTTTTGCCCAGGCTGATGAAACCACCACGCGCAAATACGGGGGGACCGGTCTGGGGTTGAGCATTTCGTCTAAACTGGTTGAAATGATGGATGGAAAACTATGGGTGGAAAGCGAACCGGGAAAAGGAAGTATTTTTCATTTCACGGCAGAATTCGGTATGCAGAAAAACGTTTTTCCCAAGGTCAGATCTGGCTGGGAAGACCTTGAAAAAATGCGGGTTCTTGTGGTGGGAGATAATGCCACGAATCTCTCCATATTAGAAGAAATTCTGGCTAACTGGCGTATGAAACCAACCCTCGTGGAAGGTCTGAACGTCCTTGAGATATTGGACAAGGCCGAAAAAAACAATGAACCGTTCAAACTCATTCTTCTGGACGGGGATATCTCTCATTCGGACGGTTTCCAGATTACAAGCGATATTACGAACGCTCTGAAAAAACCTGTTCCAAGTATTATCATGTTGTCCTCTGTCGGTGTGCGAGGCGATGCTGAAAAATGCAGGGAACTTGGTATATCGGCATACCTGTCAAAACCGGTCCGTCAGTCGGATCTTTTGGATACGATCCTGACGCTTTTTGACAAACAGTTGCCTGAAAAAGGGGGGAACGGGCTGGTTACGAAACACACCCTTCGCGAGAGCAGGAGAAGCCTTCATATTCTCCTGGCGGAAGATAACCCGGTGAACCAGAAACTGGCCATGAATCTGCTTAAAAAAAGGGGCTATACCGTCGTTGCGGCCTGGAACGGGAAAGAGGCCGTTGCATTATTCGAAAAAGAGAAATTTAATGCCGTCCTGATGGATGTGCAGATGCCTGAAATGGACGGATTTGAGGCTACTGCGGCAATCAGGGAAAAAGAAAAAACTTCGGGAGGGCACATTCCCATTATTGCAATGACCGCCCACGCCATGGCTGGAGACAGGGAGAAATGCCTCGATGCTGGGATGGATGGATATGTGTCCAAACCGATCCAGGTTCCAAAATTGATTGAGGCCATCGAGAATCTTATGGAAAATGGGAGTTAGTGGATGGCTGCTTTACAAAATCAGGGCGAAAACGGGAACAGACCCCAGTTGTCCATCGCGTTGGAACTGGATCCCGAGAAAGCGGAAAAAAGGAAGCGGGCTGCCCGGTATTCCCTTAACGCCATGCAATTTCCGGTTCTTCGCATCGTTGGATTTGCAGGGATCGCTTTTTTCATTCTGGTACATAACTACTATCTTTTCAAAGTCTTATCGTGGTCTGCCTGTCTGCATTTTTCAGCGATAGCGTCCCTCTACTCCCTTATTTCATGGCTTCTTCTCTATCGGTATTTCGGGAAAACCGGCCGTTTTGACCTTGGATTTCTTTTTTTGTGTACAGATATTCTAATCTTTGCCTTAGCGGTGTATCTCTCCGGCGGACAGAAAAGCTTTCTCTTTCTCCTTTTTGTCGTAAGGGTGGCGGATCAGGCGAACACGAGTTTTAGGAGAGTTCTCTGGTTTGCGCATCTTTCTGTTGTCATATACATAGGGCTTCTCCTATTCCTTCATTTTGTGGATCACCGCCATATTTCCCTTTCTTTTGAAGTTCCAAAGATATGCATTATTTATATGCTTAATCTGTATATCTGCCTCACGGCCAGAACGGCAGAGAAACTTCAGAACCGGACCCGCGCGTCCGTCAATCTGGCCAGGGAGTCCATTACGAGGCTCAAACAACAATCGGATGAATTGATGGTGGCCAAGATGAAAGCCGAAGAAGCCAATATCTCCAAGAGTGAGTTCTTAGCCAATATCAACCACGAAATACGTACTCCTATGAACGGTATCGTAGGAATGACGAGCTTGTTGATGGATACGGAGCTGAACAGCGAGCAAAAAGAGTACCTGGTTATGATGAAGCTCTCTGCCGATTCGCTCCTGGAGGTCTTGAATGATATTCTGGAATTTTCGAGGATTGAATCCGGTAGTTTAAAGTTGGAAGAAAAGGCCTTTAACCTGCGAGAAATCCTGAAAAATATCGATAATAAGGTGGCGCTGAAGGCACATGAAAAGGGCCTTGACTTTCTTTTTGAAATTCCTCCCGGGATGCCTTCTCTGATTGTTGGCGATTCCGGAAGATTTAGGCAGATCGTTTCTAACCTTGGAGAAAATGCAGTCAAATTTACAGATTATGGGAACATAAGCATATCGGTGCAGGTGGAGAACCTGGAAGAATCCTCCATGTCCCTTCACATTACGGTTGCTGATACCGGCGTTGGAATTCCTCCGGATATGGCAGAGAAGATATTTGAAAAATTCAGCCAGGCTGATGGCTCTTCCACACGAAAATATGGGGGAATGGGGCTCGGATTGACCACTTCAAGCCAGATGGCGGAGATTATGGGAGGTCGTATCTGGTTGGAAAGTCCTCTCCCTGAAAAATTCCGGGTTGCTGGAATACCCCCTTCTGATCCTGGTGGTCCGGGTACTGTTTTTCACCTGCTCCTTCCTTTTCGGTTGTCGAACATGGGCATTAAAAAATCAAAAAATTGGCAGCCTATTGACGAAGCTGAAATGTCTTCGCCCGATTTTGAATCACCTTTGAATCCCCTACTTGCTGAAAACAAAGACATTGCAGAAACATCCTTTGCTGATGGTGATAGTGAAGAGAAGAAAACGGGGTTTGACTTTTTAAAGGCCAAAGAAATGGTAGACGGAGACATGGATCTCTTGCGCGAGATCATGGGCCTTTTCCTTGAGGATCTAGCCTCGAAGACCAGGGAAATCCGCAAGGGGATTGAGGTCGGCGACGGAATTCTTGTTAAGGAATCTGCTCTGAGTCTCAAGGAGGCTGCAGGAAATATCGGTGCGGTGCACCTGTTTGAAACAAGCTGTGATCTTGAAATTTCCGGAGAAGAAAAGCGGTTTTCCGAAGCTGAAAATCTGCTTGAACGGTTTGAGATGCAGCAGGAACTTTTTATAGCGGCTTTGATCGAAAAGGACTTGATCTCTCCACATCAAGAAGAATAAGGTAGGAAAAGCGACCTTTCTTCGCGAACTGTTTAAACAAGAAAATCTGGTTTCGGGGGTACTCTAATGCCTGAAAAAATTTTCATTGTTGATGACAATATGGTTAATCGGAAACTCCTGGCGGCCATCTTGAAAAAAGAAGGGTATGAACTCCTCGAGGCGGTGAACGGAGGGGAAGCTGTGGCGCTTGCTTTGAAGGAACAACCTGATCTGATCCTTCTCGATATTATGATGCCTGTGAAAGATGGTTATCAGGTTTGCAGGGAGCTTAAGGCAGATAAACGTACTTCCAGTATACCGATTATCTTCCTTTCCGCCAAAACCCAGGTGGAGGACAAAATAAAAGGGCTCGATCTGGGAGGGTCAGATTATGTGACCAAACCTTTTGACAGAGGAGAGGTTCTTGCCCGGGTACGGGCTCATCTGAAAATTGCCAGTTTGACCAAAGAAGTCTTTGAAGCCAATAAAGAACTTGTAAAAAAACAACAGAGATTGCAGGAAGATCTTGAGGCTGCCGGTGGTATTCAGAGAAGTCTCCTTCCCCAGAAGCCTCCCGATATGGAAATTATGGATGTCGCGTGGCGGTTCACACCCTGTGAAAGTATTGGAGGAGATATTTTTAACGTGGTGCGTCTTGACGAGGATCACTGGGGCATTTACGTGCTGGATGTCAGCGGTCATGGCGTGCCGGCTGCCCTGGTTGCGGTTTCCGTATCCCAGGTCCTCCACCCGCAGCAGGGCCTTCTGCTGAAAAAAACAATAAAACCGCCACCCTATTATAAGGTAGTCTCTCCCTCCGGTGTCCTTTCCAAGCTGGATGACGAATTTCCCATGGAGCGATTTGACAAGTACTTTACCATCAGTTACATCGTGCTGAACGTCAAGAACGGATCTATCAGGTACAGCAATGCGGCCCATCCGCCGCCGATGCTTCTCCATGAAAGCGGCACCATTGAATTCCTCGATAAGGGAGGGACGATTATAGGTATGGGAGGAATCCTTCCCTTCGAAGAGGGAGAAATAAGGGCTCGAAAAGGGGATAAACTTTTCATTTATACGGATGGTATTGTAGAGTACCAGAACAGGGACGGCGAGCTGTATGGCGAGGAAAGGTTTGAAAAGGAGTTAAAGAGGCTGAAGAATGAACCCATATCGGTTATCATAGACAGCGTTATGGATACTCTTATGGAATTTGGGGATAATAATGACCCCCAAGATGATATTACGCTGTTAGGCATTGAATTTAAAGAGGAAATTTCCTAAGCTGAGAGGAATCTCCCATGGGCTTTAAAAGGATTAAATTTACTATCGACAGTGACCTTGATCATGTTTGCCTCATCGGGATGGCAGTGAACAAGCTCTGTTTGATGTTTTCTTTTTCTCCTGCGGATGCTTATAATATGGAACTCTGTGTGGTAGAAGCCGTTACCAATAGCATAAAGCATTCCTACTGCGGTGAAAAAGGCAAAGAGATCAATGTCATTTTTTCGCTTTCAAGTGATTATCTCACGATCGATGTTTGTGATTATGGCATCGCGATGGATTCTAACGTGCTTGAAAACGCCGATATCAAATATCCAGAATGCAAAAAGGCGGACATTGAACATATTGCGGATTGCGGCAGAGGGATCGGCATCATGAAAACGCTAATGGACAATGTGACCTATGCATCGGGAAAAGAAGGGAATTGTCTGACGTTGACAAAAAATATTCCGCTTTCCGAATACAGACCTCGTTAAGTGGTCGAGTAGATTAGTAGTTAAGTGGTTATTATTATTTGAAGTTATCCCTTTCACCTCAAAATTGGACACCCGATGGATCTGAATAGGCAATGTGTTGATTTCACGTGCTTATTTCCCAAATCAACAACTCAACAACTCGACTACTTAACTATTTAACGAGGTCTCGAATAAGAGAATAGCCTTGAATTAAAGATCTGGAGGAGTCAGGATGGAAATTGGGGAAGAAAAAATTGGTGGCGTTGATGTATTGAAACTGGAAGGTCGATTAGATGCTTCTTCAGCCAAGATCATGAAAGAAAAAGTAAACGCCCTTACAAAGCAGAATCGAACGTCTCTTGTTGTGGATATGAAAGGAGTGGATTTCATCGACAGTACGGGGTTAGGGACGCTTGTCGCCAGCCTTCGTTCTGTAAATAAGCTTGGTGGTGATGTAAAAATAGCAGCGCTTCAGGATCAGGTCAGGGCTATTATGGAACTTACCCGGCTACATCATATTTTCGGAATTTACGAAAACAGTGAGGCCGCAGCTGCAAGTTTTGATAATTGATGGCGTTTGCTTAAAGACTGGGCCTGCTGCGTTTTGAAGTCAACGTGCACAATCCAAAGCCGACCGCCAGCAGGGTTATGGTCCCGATAACACCAATCATTCTGGAATTCCAGGTACATTCCAGCCAATGCCATTTTTCGGGAAGATCTCGTGCGAATGTGGCCCAGACAATGCTGGTTATACTTGCGATCACTGCTACAACAGCATGCCAACGCTTTATCCGCTTAAATGCCAGCCCCAACAGGAAAAGTCCGATAATCCCGCCCCCTGCGATACCTGCTAACTGCCAACCGGTTTCAAGAGCGGTCTTAACCTGGATCATGGCCATGCCGGTTATCGTTCCAAGTCCTCCCCATATTACGGTAAATATTCTGAGCATTTTGATCGATTTTCGATCATCCGCCGTTTTGTTCAGGTATTTTTTGTAAAAATCGAGGAGCGTCAGAGTGGAAACGCAGTTTAAGGATGAGTCAATACTGCTCATTGCTGCCGCGAATATGGCAGCTATCAGCACTCCTCTCAGTCCCACAGGGAATTCCGTTACAATAAAATAGGGGTAGATTTTATCCCCTGTGAGGGTGCCCTGGAGGGACTCAGGCAATGGATGGGGATGGACCGTATAGAATGCGAAAAGTGCCGTGCCTATAAAGAGAAAAAGTGCAGAGACAGGAATATAGGCGATAGCGGCTGTCCATACGGATTGGATGGCCTCTTTTTTTGATCGTGTCGCCAGGTATCTTTGCACGTAGTTCTGATCCACACCAAAATTTCGCAGATTTTCCATGATTCCGTAAAGGACGACGACCCAGGCCGTGGGGTTTATCAAGTCCGGTTTCCAGGAACCCAGGGAAAATTTATGGTGTTCCCTTGCAATATCTAAAATCTGCCCCGGTCCCTCCGGCATCCCCGCGATCATGATGATTGCAGAGACAATGGCACCGCCAAGCAGGACAATGACCTGGATTACATCGGTCCAGATTACTGCTTCGATGCCGCCGATGACCGTGTAAATGGTGACGCCGATGCCGGTTATGGCTATGATTGTTATATAAGACCATCCCGTCAGGTGGTGCAGGACCAGTGAAACCAAAAAAAGGATCATCCCTATGCGTGCCAAAGAACCAAGCATGAAGCTGATGCTTCCGTAAATACGCGCCCATGACCCAAAACGCTGTTCCAGATATTCGTAGGCGGATACTTTTACCTTGGTTCTATAGAGGGGGATGAAGTACAACGATGCAAAAATGGCCGCAACTGGAAGCGTCAGAGAAAACATGAATACATCCCAGTTGGAATTATAGGCCTGGCCGGGGTATGCTAGGAAGGTAATGCTGCTGACAAAAGTACCCAGTATGGAAAGACCTACGGCCCACCCTGGTAATTTACCATCTGCAACCATAAAGGCCGAAGGGGTGTTGCTCCTTTTTCGAAAATATGCTCCAAAAAGAATAACCCCTGCGAAATAGGCAACAAGGATCAGTTTGTCCACCAGAAAGAATTGTGTTTGCATGTTGTCTACCCTCAAGTTGTTGTGCACGGCAACCTAACCCAGTCTTTTCTTAGAGTCAATGGGTTGATGCCTAAAAGATGTACTGAAAATTTTGTCTTGGTCCTAACATCGGCCATTAGAGTTTTGTTCTTACTCATAATCTTAGTCGTAATCATAATCGTAATCATAATCGAAGACCCCTGGAATTAGGTTAAAAGGAGTATGATTAAGATTATGATTATGATTATGAACTGTCGAACGTATTTTTGGATGATCGTATCAATCGGGTGAAGTTAGAACCAAGCCCGAAAATTTTGTCTTGTGAAGAGGCTGGGTTCCATGGTACCTTTAATAGATGCTAAAATATTAGAGGAGGAACGGAAAAAATGGAGATCAATATAATTGGTATTGTTGGCGCCGGCCAGATGGGATCCGGAATTGCCCAGGTTGCCGCAGGTAGCGGGTTGTCGGTGGTTATGCACGATATCAAAGATGAATTTGTGGAGAGAGGTTTTTCCACCATAGAAAAAAGTCTTGGGCGACTCGTTAAAAAGGAAAAAATAAGCGAGGATGATAAGAAGGCCATTTTGGGAAGGATAGAGGGAACCACCTCTCTCGAAGATATGATCAAGGCTGATTTCGTTGTGGAGGCGGCCACTGAAAATGAGAACCTGAAGCTGAAAATATTTTCGGATCTTGACGGTTTCTGCAAAGAAGATGCGATTCTTTCTTCCAATACCTCTTCCATTTCCATTACCAAAATTGCAGCAGCAACCGCGCGGCCCGAAAAGGTTGTGGGTATGCATTTCATGAATCCGGTTCCCATGATGAAGCTGGTTGAAATCATAGATGGTCTGGCCACTTCAGTATTGACTTCTCAACTGACTACGGATCTGGCCCTGAGAATGGGAAAGACTCCGGTTCCTGCCAATGATTTCCCAGGATTCGTGGCCAATAGAATTCTTATGCCCATGATTAATGAGGCGGTGTACTCCCTTTTTGAAGGAGTTGGAAAAGCCGAAGATATTGATCAAATCATGAAGCTGGGCATGAACCACCCCATGGGACCCTTAGCTCTTGCTGACCTCATTGGCCTGGACACGTGTCTGGCCATTATGGATGTGTTGCACAAGGGGTTGGGAGACAGCAAATACAGGGCTTGCCCACTTCTGAGAAAGTATGTGGATGCAGGGTGGCTCGGCAGGAAAACAGGAAAAGGTTTTTATCAATACTAAGAAAATGTTCACGGTTCACGGTTATCTGTTCAGGGTTTAAAAACTGTGAACCGTGAACGACTGACCCTTTTCGTTACGGATTGTAAACCCGAGGGGCTTGTGGTACATGGTAGTTGAATCCTGTATTTAGCTTTTGGCATTTAGTCGTTAGGTTGAGGTGATATCATGGCGAAAATACTGATAGTTGATGATGAAGAACATATTCGTTACCTCTATTCTGAAGAGTTGAGTGATTCCGGGTATGATGTGATTACGGCTGAGAGCGGTCTTCTGCTGATGGAAAAAATTGAAGAGGAAAAACCGGATCTGGTTGTACTGGATATCAAGATGGTGGATTACAACGGCCTGGATCTTTTGCAGGATATCAGGAATAAATTTTATGATCTGCCTGTTGTTCTTTGCACCGCCTATGATACCTTTAAAGAAGATATGAAATCGATCTCCGCCGATTATTACGTTATCAAATCGTTTGATTTGACAGAATTAAAGAATAAGATTGCATTGGCCCTTGAAAGCCGTGCTGAAGGGGAATGAGTAGCTTTTGGATTGCGGATTTAAAAAAGAAAGTAATCTCATTGGTTCTATGCGGGTTAGTGTGAAGAATCCCTTTTTCGGGAACTGAGGTGTCAGGTTTCGGGTGTCAGGTTTCAGTATCTGCTATTCCTGATTTTCTGGTTCTAATAACCATAACTATTGGTTATTAAGTTGAATGGGATGAATGCAGCCAGGCCTTTTCCTGACACCTGGAATCTGAGCATTGTCTATTCGTGAATTGATGAAAATATCACGTTAATCCGCGGTTCGAACGATCTCATTGAGTTGAAAATCGTTTTAGACTGCGCAATTGTCTATTTGTGGTATTTTTCTCCTCTCAAGATAGTGAAAGCCCTGTAGAGTTGTTCTAATAGGACGAGCCTTGCCATTTCGTGGGTGAACGTCAGACGTGAAAGGGACATGATTTCATGGGCGGAGGAAATGGCCTCTCGCGATAGTCCCAGTGGGCCACCGGTAATAAAGACCAGTCGGTGGCTTGAGGAAAGAAGCCTGTCTATCCTTGCTGCAAGACCGGGGGAATCGTACGTCTTTCCGGATGGATCCATAGCGATGATATGGTCTAATCGTTTACATTTTTCCTTGATGGCACGTCCTTCCCGAGAGATGATATCCGATTCACGAACCCCTTTGCGTATCTTTGCAGGTTTTACTTCAATCCATTCTGTAGAGACGTAACGTTTCAGACGTTCCAGATAAAATGCCTCCCCTTTCTTTAAGAAAGCCTCCTTGGTGCGCCCCACCACAATAATTTTCATTTTGGCCATAAGCTATCTTTCCTCAAACAATAACTAGTTTCCATCCATAAATGGCCCTTTTCCGCAACGTTGGCGTCAAACTGCGGGTTTCCTTGTGCGACGTACTATCGTACGTCTCCGCACAAACCTTTGTTTTCCTTAACCTTGCGAAAAATTGCTCATTTCTGGATTGGAAACCCACAGTGTCCACAATTGCATTAATGGATGGACAATGACTATACGCCTTGCCAAAATGATTATCAACCTCAGAAAAATTTTGACATTCGGGGTTTCTTCTGACAAACTCGCTGCCATGATTGGAATCAGAACATTGGGGGAGCTTGCGCTCGGGCACATTCGAAGAATGGGAGTTATGGGCCTATTCTTTTTCATGGCCGTACTCTACTTGATTACCCCGCCCCTGAAATTCATGCGGCTGCTCAAGCAGATCAGATTTGTGGGACTGCATTCCGTTCTGGTTATTATCCTTACCGGCGGTTTTTCGGGAATGGTCCTTGGGTTTCAGGGGTACTATTCGCTGAATCGATTCGGTTCGGACGCCTTCTTAGGCCCGATGGTTGGCCTGGCTCTGATCAAGGAACTGGGCCCGGTTATTACCGCCCTCATGGTGACTGGACGCGCGGGTTCAGCTATTGCAGCCGAAATAGGCATCATGCGCATCAGTGAGCAGATTGATGCCCTGGAGCTGATGGGGCTGAATCCATATCGATACCTTGTCGTCCCCAATCTCCTTGCCGCCATGATTTCCCTTCCGTTTTTAACCGCCATCTTTGATGTCATGGGGATTTTAGGCGGATATCTTATCGGTGGCAAACTCCTCGGGGTGGGATCGGGAGTCTACTTTGGTGAAATGGCAAACTATGTGAAAATTGATGATGTTCTTGAGGGAGTTTATAAATCGTTCAGCTTTGGAATCATTATTGCGTGGGTCTGCTGTTATAAGGGATACTATGCAGGCGTTT
>Ga0208901_1000485_pt1 | contig 19125 bp, 18 predicted proteins | sample AntAceMetag02UKF_FD_184764 | JGI IMG/M metagenome (GOLD analysis project Ga0208901, IMG submission 184764) | Saline lake microbial communities from Ace Lake, Antarctica - Antarctic Ace Lake Metagenome 02UKF (SPAdes) (version 2) | ecosystem: Environmental > Aquatic > Non-marine Saline and...
TGATATTATTGAAGTTTTCGCAAATTCCAATATATCAGAAAAAGAAAGGCTTTTCACGTTAAATCGTAATTATATTAATGGGTTGATGCGCTTATTCCCCTTGTATCCATCAACCCCGAAACTTGAGTAAATGACAATGTCGAAACATCTAAGTAAGAGTCCAGTCTTCCACTTATCTTGCGAGCGAATGGCTAGTCCGGTTTGAACTAATGCTTCCTTAAATCTCTTAGTTACTATTTTTTCTGTATTAGATTTAGATTTTCTCATTTTAAATTAGTCATTCATTTTGTTGAATATATTCGATAGCTGCTGAGCTACGCTCTAACGCCGTTGATAGATGCCCAGCCTATCGATTTAATAAATGGGGAAAATACATATTGTCACCTTAGAACTGGACAATTTTTCCATTTATTCAATACATATCAAAGCCGCAAAGGTAGCAAACAAGAGGCCTTATTATAGATCATAGGGACAGAGTGCACTATTGTACATTCAATTGTTTCTGGCTGACTCGCTGACCAATTTCCAGGGTCAACATATTTCCACTATATCAACTTCAGTTCATCGCTGGACAACAATGAGACAATCAGCGTATGCGTTTGCACGTATAAACGTTTTTAAACTTAAAGCCTTTCTAAAGATCGCTGAATCAGACAAGAATCAAAACCCAATCAAGAAAACAACCCCGTTGCAAAAGACCCTATCATCTTGATTAATAAGCATAACTTTTTCAAACACACCCAGAACCCAGCCCCAGAATCAAAACCCGATCAAGAAATATAACAATCACGTCCACCAGGGCACATATCCTGCTCTGGGATGTTCTGGATCAGCTACCTGAATAACCCCTTCGTTAAGGCCTGTCTTGATAACCTGGGAAGCTTGAGCCGCATTTTTCCTTTCAATACCAAAGCGCTGACACAAGCTCGCATTTTTCATTCTGCCACCACTCAAATAGGTTATGACAGCATGTTGATAACAGGCACGTACCCGTTCAGCCAGCCTCATATTAGCAAAAGAACGAGGCCCATAAAGAATAACCTGCATGGAGTTTTCGTCTGCCAGAAACTTAGGTGGTGGCAGTTGAAATAACTCGACATGAATTATAACCTTATCAAGCCCACTGCCCTGTTCTTCACAGATCCCCATGCGCCGCATTAAAGAAGCAAGCATCTCATTACGTGAACGTGGGGGGAGATCAATCATCCGGTCAACCTGTACCAGGGGCTGGCCAGGGTTTGTAATCTCTATGCGATCCTTAAAAAGCTCCACCTGCGGCCCGGCACCACTAATTGTCAAATCCTGGTGAATAAGAGCATTGGCAATCAACTCGCGAATGGCCAGTTCTGGAAACAGCGGCTGAGATTCACGGAGAGCGGCCCCAATATGTTCATTTCGCGGGAGCAGGCTGTTTATATAGCCGACAAGGCCCTCGAATCCTGTCGCATACCCATTTACACCGTCCTGACGATGGGTAACTGTTGCTGCTTTATTGTCTCCATCATAGGCAATAAAACGAACCGCTTTACGGGAAAGAGAAGATTCGAAACTGTTGAGGTCTTTTGCAAATAACAGTCCTCCCATATTTGTAATATTCCAACGTCCACCAACATCTTTGACGATAATTCTGTCAGCTTGCAGATGCTCAAAGATGCCACTCCTGTTATCCGGCAACCTTTGCTTGGTGAGGGTAAAATAACTTGGATAATCAAGGAGATCCAGGACATCATCTTCCAGCAGAAAACTCTTCGCTATACCCTTTTCCCAGGTATAAGGCCTTATATTATCGATTAACTTCTGAAAGCGATCCGGATAATCAGATAACTTCGGCGTAGCGCTGCCGATTCTGACATAAGCAGTACCGTCAAACTCTACCGGAGCGGATGTAGCGGCAGGAATTTCCAGTATAACGACACGCCCATCAGGATGAGCCACTGAACGAAATGAAAACGGGACACTTGGGTTTAATCGCTGGGCCAGCCATAACTGGAACACCTGATTGCCTATCTTTTTTGCATCAGGATCAAATGCAGTGCCTGTCACCTGGTGATTGTCATCCTGTATGCCCCAAAGTACATAGGCTAAATCTTGCCTATCAATCCGTGCAGCATTGGACAGTGCGGAACATAATTTCCCTATCACTCCAGGGTCCGTATTGTCCTTCTTAAATTCAACGCAACTTTCTTCAGCTGAACGTGCACGCAGCTCATCAACCAGAGCGATATCCCGTTCCAGCATCACGCCTTCTCCCCCCGATTCTCCAGCAAAAACAACTTCAACATAGCCTCAACCATGCCCTTACTAACCCCTTCCTCATCAAAACGCTTCACAACAACACCATGGCCGCCTTCCTGCAAATGCGTCCTGAATTCCTTTAAAATTGCCGCCCTGCCCTTCTCGTCCATCTTTTCGTACTTGGACAAGGCCAGAGCCCCTAACTCCTCCCTGCGAGCCTTATCACCTTCTTCCTGCTGTTTCTTTTTAGTCCGGGCCGCGTCCTTTTCCTGCTCTTTCGCCACCCGCCCCTCTTCCACCTTTGGCTTTTTCGCCCGATAATCATCGGCAATAGCCTTTACGGTAAAAGCAGCAACATTCTTCACCTTACCCTGCTCCACCTGCAATCTGACAGATTCCAGCACTTCTTCAATATAGAATTCATCCTGCGTTTGCAAAATTTCTGCAGCACGACCCGCTGATATCCCAAATTCTTCCACCAATGCCTGATACAGGGGCAGATTATCGACATCAAGCACCGTTCCCGGCAGGTTTAACTGTGTGGCACCACCCTTTAATGGCTGAATTTCAGATTCACGGTTAGGATTCGGTTTGATAAAGAATTTCACAGCAATAACCGATCTTCCCTGCTTGCGGTATTCCACATCCACAAAGAGATCAGACTTGGCATTTATCTCTGTTACAGCTTTTTTGATAATGGACTTATTTAGATCCTTAAACGCTGCATATTCGTTCTCCTGCAGCCCCAGCAAATGCCTAAAATCATCCACCGGAATGACTGGTGTTTCCCCGCAATGGCGTTTTGCATCAAAGTAATCCACAAACAATTCGTAGAGGGCGAGAGAGTGTTTTGACTTAAATTGATTTTGTAAAGAAAGGGAGATCCTGGCGTACATACTCGGATTATAGAGGCGGGAGCGCATGGTGGGGCCGTAGGCGTAATGACACACCCCGTTGATAATCTTCACCTCGGCCAGCAGACTGGATGCTCCCCATTCTGTGGCTCCGTCCTTACCAAGGACATTCCATTCAACGGTGATCCCGACCAGTTCCCGTAGGATCTGTTTTATATACTTATCATTATTTCCCTTGTAACCAAGGGCATTGCAGAGCTCGCGAACACTGAGTGAATAGGTGTCCTCATGGGGAAGATCATTGTAGGCTTGAGCCAGCATGATATTCCAGGCACGCCGCTGCAGGAGATTCACTTCATTGGAAATGTGAATAGCAGAACTATGCTTGATTACTTCTCTTTTTTTCATAATCAACTCTTTCATTGAAGACGATTTTTTCTATAGTACCTCCTTTGGTGGAAATATCAAATTAAATCTTTCCACCTTTATTTGATCCCAAATATGACCACTTATCTCCTGCCATAAAGCATCCCAAATCATATCACCTATCGCTTTTCCTCATATCCCAAATTTGACCACCTTTATATTATGGAGCGCCGTCTAAACCTGCGAAAAAGGCGTTCAGAAAAGAAACAATCAATCCTGCTTTGAATATTTTATGGAAAGAGTATAAAGAATTGAGGTGGAACCTCGGGAAAAGCTCCAGGTAAGAAAAATCATCCCAAATTCTGCCACCTTTAGAGCCTTAGAACCACCTTAAAAGGCCATCCCAAAAGTGACCACTTAAGAAAGGTTGCTACCACTTTTGATAGCTGCAACATGCTGTTTTTTCATTATTTTTTTCACTGGAAATTGTTTTATTAAGCTTCCCCAAATTTGACCACCTCACTTCCCAGATCGTGCCACCTTAACTCCCAATTCTTACCACCTTCCATCCCAGAGAGTACCACCGCTCATCCCAAAAACAACCACTTATCGGTCGAAAACAAACGACCAAACAAAGAGTTATATGTGAATAAAATCTTTAAAAACATTAAAACAAAGATAAAACATCAAAAAGAAGCCCTGGTGATGTTTTTTTCACGCAGACCTCCCTAATTTACTGTTGGCAATATCAGGAAGAAAAGGGATAGCTATCCTAGCTTAATGGCACAACGTTAAGTTCCTCAATTGTCCCCCCCCCATCTTCAATCTTCCCGGAGCTCCAACGGAGCTTGCCTTTCACCATGCATTTTATCAGCCCCTTTGATTCGTATTCTTCAAGCATAATATTTGTATGCCATGGAGATGTACAAACGACACATCTATAATCATAAATGGATAAAACTTGGAAATGCCGCCTGGGAATGTGGAATTCAAATCCCAGTGAATAGACACCGGGCATTTACCGACACACTGATGGGTCTGGGAATTGTTTCAGAAGTTACAAAAAAATAAAAATTATTGGGCAGTAAGCCGATAATCCAGCAAATGCGGAATTCTCTTCAAAAGCTCCAGCAAAACCTTAGTCGATCCGCCGGGCTCGCGCTTACCTTGCTCCCACTGTCGAATTGATGAAGGGCTGACATTTAACAGCTTTGCAAAAACTGTCTGACTAAGATTCATCTGTTTTCTGATGGCTTTTTTGATTGAATCTCTCATTATTCCTCCTCCACCTCTAAATCCAATAAGACCTCTTGCTTGCAGTGCTCTCTTTTTACCCGAACTTTGAACAAAAAAGTTGCCAAGTTCTGCCGTGGAAAGACCGTCTTCCAGATCCAGGACCATCTCAAGTAGATTGTCATTACTAAACTGTGCCTTTCCAGCCTATTTTTTGAACCACTTTGTGGACAGCTTTTTCACATTTCAACTATAACTCATTGTGATATAGCTTACAAATTGCCAGAAAGACACATACACTTTTTTCCATATTTATAGCCATATTTTACGATAACTATTTTAATAGTTATTTATATAGTGTAAAGAATATACAACTATATCTCATAAGTGCTATACACAGCACTTATTTTCTACAAGGAAAACAATGATGAAACTGGTAATACTCAACCAGAAAGGTGGCGTCGGTAAATCAACCGTCTCTTCCAACCTTGCCTATAGCTTGGCAGCTTCCAAAAAGAAAACTTTGCTCATCGATATGGATCCTCAGGCCCATAGTTCAGTGATCTTTTGCCAGGACATTCCACGAGACAACACGATCAAGGAATTACTCGTGGATAAGTCCTTCAAAATTGATAATGTCATTCGCCAGGCCGTGATCGGAGAGGACGGAGAGCCAGTAAAAAACCTCCACATCATTCCATCCAATATCCACTTAGCTATTTCTGCCGAACAGATTACTACCAAGATCCACCGGGAAAAACTGCTTCACAATCATCTGAAAAAAATTGAGAAAAAGTTCGATTTCATCGTCATAGATTGCCCACCAGCCGTAAATGTGCTGACCATTAATGCGATCTACACATCTGATACAATCATGATCCCTACAACCTACGGTCGATATTCCCTAGATGGTATCGCAGATCTTTTTCAGTCCATTGAAGATGTTAAAGAATCGAAGGACTTTCAATATATGATCCTGCGCAACGGCTATGATTCTCGTAACAAGCTCTCCAATGAATTTGTCGAAGAACAGCTAGCACCCTTTAAAGACAATCTTATAAAAACCGTAATTCGCAGAAATGAAGCCATCAACCAGGCTCAGATGAACAGTGAACCTGTCGTGGTTTTTGACCCAAAATCATACGGTGCGGAAGACTTCAAGAAACTCACAAAGGAAATCATCAGCTATGGCAGTTAAAAAAATCAGAGGAAAATCGAAACTGGCCACAGCAGCTGCAAAAGAGAGCCCTAAGAATTCAGAGAACGAAGTGCAGGAAAAAGAAACTCTGGACCTAATCACTCCTAGTAAAAAGCCAACATTGAAGGCCTATCGTCTCTACGATGATGACATTTCCCGCCTGAAGAAAATCACGGCCACTATGAATAAGGAAAGTCATCGGAAAATTAGCGAAACGGCAGCTATTCGGGCACTGATAGTGCTTGGAGAGAAAGCAACTGGTGAGAGAATGTTGAAGGCCTTACGGGAAACGCTATAGCTTTATATATCATAAACGCTATACATAAATAGCCGGAAATTAATCCACACTTTAACAGCAACTCCACTCCCTCAACTGTTGATCGCGCTTCAACACAGCACGCTGTAACATCAAACCATCAAAGATATCCTCTAGTGAACAGTTTTGTTGTACTGTAGTGGCTGGAAGTGCTGCCTGCGCCTCCTCAACAAAACGTTCTCCTAGCTTGGAATTCTGCCATGCAACCTCCCACCACTCCAGAATGCGTGACCTCGCGTTCAACAAGCTTTCCGGATCTGGGAGTCGATCTTTTTTCCGATTATTCACCTGGGCGTTTGATGGAAAAAGATTCCAAAGGTCATTACAGGGCCAGGCAGCAAAAGGAAGACAATGGTCTATAGCAAATGCATCTCTCAGCCGTTTTTTACTCCACAGACAATATATTGTTTTACCGGCCTTGCGTAACTCCTCAACTCTTTTTCGTGCCCCCCTGGTATCATGCTCCGGATCAAGCCAGCGGAGCAGCTTATAATAGTCTTGTCTTGAAGGACTGCTATCTGCTTCATAACTATGCATCATCTCAACCCATTCATTGAGCAAGGTTGGTTCAATCCATGCGGCATAGCGACTCATGGCCATCCAAAGATTACGGGGAACCTTGAGGACACCAAATGATTCTAGGTAAGCACGATCCAAAGTAAACGCATTAGGATTAATACGGGGTCCCCCACCACCTTCACAGAGAAATACAGGCTGATCACCATTTGGATAGGTGATGTAATTTGCAGGCATTTTGACAATAGTGTTTCTTGCATCACGCAACGCACCACGCAACGCTTTAGCCCTATTGCCTGTAAATCGTGCTCCAATACGCAGATCATAAGGCGATTCGTTTCGCAACATCTTGAATCCTTCTTTCACAAAACCCAGCCCGGTTCCTCTCTTGTTGAATGGTTTCTGAGGAATATTGTTTTCCACAAGCGGTTTGAAACTGCGGATCCAATACAGGGCCACTAGGCCCAGCGGCAACCCCACACTGTCATCGTCCAAATCCCTTGCCATTCCAGTAGCGCTGTCTGCAATTCGAACCAGAATTCTTAGCAGGGCAAGCTTGTAAGTAGAAGATTTCGAGTCATTCAGAATTACATGGCGAAGTAGTGGAAGAGCACCAAGACCATCATCTGGAAGTTGCAGTAAAATACTCTGCCAAGAGATTCCATCTCTTCCCAGTTTATCCTGACTGGTTGTGAGGTGAGTAACAGCAAGGCCAAAACGTTTTGCCAGAATTTCAACTTCTTCCACACTGGTCGGATACATTATTCGTCCTTCCGGGATAGGACCGCTGCGTAGGCTGAGCATTATTTTACCGCCAGGGCGAAGCAAGGTAACCATTTTACGAAAAGACCGCTGCCGATCAGCCGGTGCAATGTGCATCCAGACAGCACTGAGCCAGATCAAGTCAAAAATCAATCCGGTACCTAAAACATTTGTCAAAGTTGGTAGGGCATCATGCAGCCAACGAATGTTTGCTGTTTGGTGGTGGTCCTTAGCAAGGTTTCGTAATGTTTCCGCAGGATCGATTGCAAGAACTTCATGCCCTCTCGCTGCAAACCAGGCAGCATCACGGCCGGACCCTGCCCCAATGTCAAGGACAAAACCAGATTCTTGTGGGAGGAAATCCACCACACTGGAATGGACTTCCATAAAAGCACAGGACTCATACTGTTCCATGAGTTTTGACGCATTAATATTATATGATGCGGTAATTTTTTTAAGAGAACACATTGATTAGGCTATGAATAGGCTCAACGCTACCTGACCTTTCCACCCTCCCCTGCTTCATTTCTGGCTACAGATCCGAATACCCCTAGTTTCAGCAGGCCATAATCTTGCGTTAGACTGTTTTTGTTACTTCCCAAAATATGAAGGACATTCTCTCTATCTATATTTGCCATAATACCAAGCCATTACAAAACACAAACAACATATTATTAGTTATATTTTTGTATAGCATTCCAGCTATACGCTGCCAAGCAGTCACTTTCAAATTCACATCTCTGGAATATTTCGGAATAATGCCATCAGTGGTTGATTGATATAGTAATTATAACGTCCTATTTTGGATTTGCTCAACAGGCCCAGATCTGTCAACTGGGCAAGATACTTAGTCGCCGTAATTCTTGAAACCCGCAGGTCATTCTGGAGATACTCTATTTTGGTATAGGGATGGCGAAAGAGGTTATTCAATAGATCCTGACTGTAAATCTTTGGGAGTTCCTGCCGAATCCGGTGTTTATACTCCATCATAATTTCTTTGATGGACCGTATAATCCAGATAGTCTGCCGAGCAGTACTCTCCACCCCGGTTAACATATACAAAATCCACTGTTCCCACTCTCCAGTATCGCGAACATGCTGCAGCAATCGATAATATTCCGCCTTGTTTCGGATAATATAGCGGCTCAGGTACAGAATCGGAATATCAAGAAGACCATTTGCTACCAAATACAGAATATTGATAATTCTCCCAGTACGGCCGTTGCCGTCATAAAAAGGGTGTATGGATTCAAACTGATAATGAATGATCGCCATCTTCACCAATGGATCAAGATCGGTGAGTGTTTCATCGTTGATAAACTTTTCCAAATTACTCAGTAGGCGTACAATCTCATCATATTCCTGGGGCGGAGTGTATATCGTTGCCCCGGTTTGCTCATTTTTCAGTTCGGTACCGGGCAACTTACGAATCCCCGCATCATTTTGCTCAAGTTCTTTATGAATTTCCAGAATATGATTAACAGTGAGCAAACGACTTTCTCGCACCTGAACAAAACCCTTCTGTAAGGCAGCAGCATAATTCCCGACTTCCTTAGCTGCGGGATTTTTTATAAAATCAGCAAACAGGGTGAATTTATACAAATCATCGTGGGTGGTAATAATATTTTCAATCTCAGAACTATCCTTGGCCTCCTGCAGGGTCAGGGTTGAGATCAGAATCGACTCGTTTGGTATAGTTGCAGCCATCCCCTTCAACTCGGCAAGATAACGATGCGCAAGAGCCGTTTTTTTAAGAACAATCCGGCTTTCAAGATCCAAATCCACCGGCAACAAATCAAGTGTAAAACTATTCATGTTTTCTTTGCACATTCCAGCTTACATGTATAGGAAAAGTGGATTTTCTATACACATAACAAGTCTCATGTATACTAAAGAAGCTTTGTTTATATATCAATATATCCCGCCTCTGCCTCATTTCTGGACTCTAACCCGAAGACACCTAACTTCAACAAGCCATAATCCTGTGTCAGGTTCCCTTTGTTACTTCCCAAAACACGAAGGACATTGTCTCTATCTATATTTGCCATAATAACAAGCTGTTGCAAGACACAAACAACATATTATTAGTTATAATTTTGTATAGCATTCTTACTATACAAAAAAGATTATTGCGCTTCAGTAGTCCTTACCTGCGAAGAGGACTAATCCACCACAACAGGCTTCTTGCCATCCCAGGTGACAGCATATTGCCCTTTTAAACGAATCAAGTATTTGCTGCGTTTCCGCTGATATTGGTCTTTGGTTCATCGCGTCAGTTTACGGCCAAGCCCTCAGCCACTATCTTCTGAACAAAAGGATCATTCTCGCTGAAGGTCTCCTGATTAAAAGGCAGCGGTTCTATACGATCATCAACCGACATGGCCAACTCAGTAAGTCTGACACGCTCCTCAAAACGATCATTTCCTATTTGTGGCGAAACGACTGCGATATCAATATCGCTCCACTTGTCCGCTTTTCCTTTGGCGTAAGAACCAAAGATATAAGCCTCACTTATCTTCATCCCTGTATTACGAAGTTTATCCAGATACAGGCGGACATTTTTCATAACGACAGCATCGATTTCAGCCATAAGAAAACCTCATTGATTTTTTTGACTTCAATTTTACTGAACTCCAGCGTACATTTTTTCCTGAAATTTCTTTTGTAGTCAGGATATCTCGCCTCAAGATTAAAGGCTGTTATTCTGATTAAGTCGTGCTGCTGCTGTTCTGGTATTTCAATTTGTGCAGCTTTTGCCAGCCGCAGTAAATTATGTGATCTTGGCACATCCCGGCTGACGGTTTGCACAAAAAGTGCTTTTATGATTTTCTCCACCGCAAGGTGCCCAAAAAACAATGCATAGGAATAATCCTTTTTTTCAAAAAGATGCGTCATAACTGCAAGCGATTCGTCCGCCTCAGCTTGCCAGTAGTCAACGATTTGCTTTTGATCCACTATATTCTCCTGCTAGTATAATATATATCTTTTTGTATAGCATTTTAGAGATACTTACAGATATACCTACCCTAACCTCACAACTGCGAATTCTTTCAACATCGCCTCAACCGGGCCGGGAACAATCCCACCCTCATCGTAGCGCTTTACCACAATTGTATTGCCCGTCCCCACAAGGTATTCCCGAAAATCAGCCAGAAAAGCCTCTTGCTCGCCCTGCCCCATGGATCCATACGTATCCATTGCTTGTTGTCTTTTCAGTTCTTTACGGGCAAATTCGGTGGCTTCCTGCTGCTTTTTCTGCTCTTGTGCCGTGGCGATTGTTTTTTGCTGTTCCTGATACTCAATTTCTATGACCGATTCCTGCGGTTTCCAACCCTCTTCTATGGCTTTTCTAGCAATACCGCCCACATTGGCGACCTTGTCTCCACGCTGTTGCAGGGTCTCGATATATTCACGGGCGACAACCAGAGCCTGAGTGATATGCTCTTCTCCGTACTGTTCAGCCAGTTCCTTTGCCTTCTTCTCAGGAGAAATGCCAAATTCGAGGATCAGAATATCTTCGATCTTTACCGGAGCCTGATCGCTCATCCCAGGGAGCTCCAACTGATTGTGCCGTTTGTTTATCTTCCAGAAAAATTCGATTTCGTGAACCTTACGACCTTTCTTGATCTGCTCAAACTCAAATTCAATATCTGTTTTGCTGCGAATATCCTTTTGTGCCGGCACCAGCACCCTGCTTTTAAAATGCCCGAACAACCGGTATTTCTCTTCTGGAATAGCGAGATACTCCCGCAGCCATGCAAGTTCCACAGTGGCAGAATGCCGGCCATCCACATTGGCGAGGCCCTGATTGTATTTGATAAACTGATATAAGCGCAGTGAGTAATGACTTTTCAGGCGGATAATGGAACGTCTGTCACCCCAGATGGTAAAATTTCCTTTGAGGGCTAGCAGAAAAGGTTTAAGGGCTGGATCAAAACGCATCTCAACCACTCCTTCTCCACGGATCCGGGAAGCGGAGGAACACCAGGCAACACGAACTTCCTTTTTGGATTTAGTATACTCAGGATCTATAAAGTTGATGGTTTTCTGCATCAGACCTTCTGCAGCACGGTCAAATTCACCATACAGATCCTTGCGTTTCAAGCCCAGGACATTGCCAAGTTCACGCACGGAAATGCGATAGGTTTGAAAATCCTCATCACTTCGTTTAATCATGGAAAGCATGTACAGGACAAGACGCTGCTCATTAATTGCCAGATGCGGCCACTGGGCCCCAACAAGCAAATCATTGGAGGTCGCGATTTGAATCGCAGTCTCGGTTCTTTCAGGGATGTTTTTTATTACTTTTGTAACCATGATGGGCTATTCCAGCGTGTCAATACCTAGCAGAAAATTTTCCGATACGGTTCTAAAGAATCCTGTACTTTCGATAGAATACATTATACCCTCATATATCACAAGTCAACAAAAACCAGTGATACTTTACTTTTATTGCGACCCTGTTTTTGTGATAATTCAGACTTAAAAGGGTGGAGCATTGGAGAACCCTGTTTTTGTGATAGTTAAGCAAGGGGTAGGGGAAGAACGTGACTATAACAATACGATATCATACAGATTATTAAAACAACAAAAACGTAAACGGGCTTCCCGCTTTTTGTGATAGTTTACTTCAAGAGCCCGAAATAGGCGCCCTACCCTGTTTTTGTGATAATTGCAGAGGCTGCTGAAAACAACGAGAAAGCAAAAGAATAGGCCAGAGAAAATGCATGTTTGTCCTGCTCAAAACAAGACCCTGAATTTGTGATAGTTACTCCCTGGTTTTGTGATAGATAAGAATACTGTTATTTTATTTATCCCCTTATCTTCCTGTTACTATGAGTAATTTTAAACGACGAACACCACAAAAACACGTTCCCTGTTTTTGTGATACTTGGCCCTGAAAGTGTGATAATTTACCCGCTTTTTGTGACAGTTAACCCCGAATTTGTGATAAACCGCCCTGTTTCTGTGATAGTTAGACCTATTATTATCAATAATAACATGTCGTTAGGATGGCTGTAATAATAGAATAAAAACAAATAAAAAAATAACAACAAGGTCGGCAAGCCTCCCATCAGATTTACTGTCTGTTTTGATTTTTCTTTTTTATAAAGGATCCATAATCAGTTTTATATGATTCCCCAAAACCTGCCCCCAGATAAGATCTCCTGATTTTGCATAATGCCATTTCTTTCCATCGAGGAAATAAAGGGGCTCTTCAGCTTTTGCCCAGCCGGTGAGTTTAATCAGCTCCCATGTATCTTTTCCAGGACGAAGCCTTGCCCTCATAAAGTAACCTTTTGCTGGAATATGGATTATTTTTTTCTGATCTTTATCCAGTAGAGCAAGTCCTGCTGGTCCTTCAGAACCAATTATCAACCACTCCCCTTCTTCAATTTCCCCTGAGAGCCAACGAATCTTGCCTTTCACCATACATTTTGTTAGCCCCTTGGATTTGTATTCTTCAAGCATAATTTTTGGAGCTCCGGTTAAATGGCCAATCAAAGCGCGGATTCCACCAATGGCACCCATATATCCCCCACCCCAGGCCAGCAGCCCAAAGAGAATAAGGATAACCATTTCAGCAGGGGCACCGGATTTAATCCGCCATGATCGTCTAAAAATAACAAATAACTTTTCTGAGAAGGGGGCAAGGGCTCGAACCCCGGATACCGTTGCGCAATCAGCAAGAATATGAAGAATTGCCCCAGTGCCAATAAGTAAAGCCGGTGTCGAGAAAAACCAGCCAAATACAAGCAATAAACCCCAGAGCCAGAAGGAATGAAATGCCCCACGATGGCCAACAAGTTTATTTAAGGGAAGAGAAAGCGGAAAGAAAAGCCGGCCAATAAATGATTGTGGATGATCCAGATCTGGAAGGATTGCCCCGGCAGCGAGCAGTGCCAGTTGGGATTTAGTGGCTCCTGCCACAACGCCACAGGACAGAGCAATGGCTATATGTGTTGGTCCAATCATTTTTTATCTGTTGCTCATGCCTTTAAATAAATAAAATTTGACAATCAGCCCCATCCCCATACCAAAACCGCCAATCATATAGAGACTGGTGGACTCAAGACCCACGGCAATGTAACGGGTTATCATTACACCGGCCAGAGCCAGTAAGATAACAGGCGAAAGATCAATCTCCTCTCCCCTCACCTTTGCAGATTCTGGAGTAACTTCTCCGCGAAGTGCTGCAATCAACTGGCCCGGCATTCCACGGGCTGCATGGACAGCCTCATCAATGGGAGTTCGTGACTGGATTAAGGGCGCTGCTTCCTTTGCGATCCGTGTCATATCTTTTGTTTGCAGGGGTTTTACATGGATTTCAGGGAGTCCCCATAATAATCTTCTCAGCTCTTCCCGTTTAAATGGCGGAACACCAGCCGCAATTACCGTCACCCTGTCACGCAAGAGTTTTAAGCGTCGAAGCAGTGCAGGAGTTGCCCGGTGAATATCATCAATCAAAACCCAGCCTTCATTTTGAGAGAGTACCGCCCTTTCCATCCAGGCAACCTGCCAGCGGGTACGACCCCGTACGGTTCCTTCATCATCGGTTACTTCCAGATCCCAGGCAAGGCAGATTGCAGTAAGGATTTCTTTGACTGTAGACGTTGCCCCTACTAAAACAAATCTGCCTTTATGGTTGGCAATAATCCATTCAAGAATTGCTGTTTTTCCGGATCCATGCCGTCCGGTAAGAACAAACCCCCTGCCCTCTTTAATCCGTGGCCGGATTTGCCTGCCAAGCAGATGATCCCGACCCAGTAATTTAGTTTTCTGCCACATGGTTTTTTTGTCCTTTTGGTTGTTTGTATCCGCAAAGTTCCAGCCAGTTCAAAATCTTCCGCCCTGCCCCATCACGTTTTGATTTTGCCAGCTCAACTTCTTTGATCAATCCGTAATAGGCAGAAATCCCGCTTGCACCATCATCGAGCATGGTTCGTTTCAAAACCTGCTTTTCTTTATCCAGTGCATCCATAATTGCAGTCTGACTCTGATGCTCGGCATAGAGTTCTGCTAGATGCTCTACCCTGCCATTTGTATGCTCCTGCCGTTCGAGTCGATGTTTCCGTGAATAAATAGGAACCGAAATAATAGCATTGGCAAATTCCCCATCCAACGGACCGCTATCGTACACCCGATGCTCATAGCCACCGGAAACAGAGAATTCAACATCCCAGCCGCCATAACATTCAAGAATTGTATGGCGTGCCGTCTGCCAGAGCGGCAACTCGGCAGCGGAAGTTGTGCAGGGAAGGGCGATGAGTATGAAGAAAATGATAGGTTTCATGGTGTGTCTGTTGTCACTTTTGAAGTATTTTGTGATATCTAAAAGTATAGCATTAACGATAGTATAAAAGTTAGTATTATAGGTATCGTTTCTGATGCCTCTTAGTATATTTATCAAGTTATAAGTAATGCTATTCAATACCAAGCCTTTCAGTCACATTATCAGGAACTTGAATCTTTGCGTAAATAAGACTTGTTTCAAGTTGTGCATGGCCAAGGAGTCGTTGTACCTGCTCCAGACTAAACCCCTGCCGAACAAGTTCACTTGCATAGGTGTGCCGTAAACTATGGGGATGAGTAATCTCCATTTTTTTTAATTCCTTCCAGATCAGATGCCGGCCTTTACGCCATTGGTTCGTTTTCTTTTGTTTTCTGGCAATTGCTGAGCGTAACCATCCGGGGGCAGGTATCAAACGTTCCTTGTTTCCCTTTCCTTTGACCTTGATGGTGTCTCCAGGTGTAAGTTGCGTTGTCTGGATTTCGCTGATCCGTAATCCGCAACACAGCATTAAACCGATCCAGACACCACGCCGATCATCCTTTCCGGTCAGCTCTTGAGCCTTTTGCGAAAGATCTCTGAACGCTTCAGCTCCCCGATCCCTAGGAATTCGTCCCGGTGTTTTGGGTAGAATAATCTGCGACAGCTGGCCATGAAGTGCTGTTTCATCGGAGCGCAACAACCATTTAGCGTAGGAACGTAGGGAGGCGATTTTGCGTTGAGCAGTGCAGGGGTGCATATCCTGAATAGTCTTTTCAACAACAGGCAGGGTGATATCTGTTAAGTTTCCGGCCTGACGCTGCCACCAATGAAGGTCCCAACCATATTCTTGAATTGTTCCAGGAGATCTGCCCGCAGCATTCAAATGAATAATATATTGCTTTGGAAGTCCGGAGGCGGGTAGGGGAGGGATCTCTTTTTTCTCGGGAGAAAGTTTCTCCACCTCTTGGGGAAGAGTCTCGGTTTCTCCAGCACTCTTTTGAGCGATCACCTCATCGGCATTCAGACCCACCTGATCCTCAAGAAAAGGGGGTTCCAATTCCTCAACCAGAACGCCATCAACTATTTGACTATTGCAGCCGCCAGCTTCTTTTCTACAAAATAATGATTTTGTTATTCGTCTTAACATTGCGACTCACGGGGGGTAGGGGGGCTCTTTATAGGGGGTTTTAAAAAATTCTCAAAAATCATCGTTGGAGCTGGTTTTGTTCCCTGGCGTATTCTTTTTCAAAGATCTGAAAAGCAAAATAATCAATATCTCCTTCTGGGATTCCCTTCTCTTTTGCTTCCAGGAAAAGGCCTTTTTTATAAGTCTGATTAATACAGCTCCATTTTTGTCGGGCTGTCATCCTGAGATGGACTGGCGTTACAGTAGATGATTTTCGCATCTGAAAAGGAATAAAATCCTGAGAATGGCCTTTAAGGGTGATGGTCTTCAAATAGGCAATGGGAGATTTGATCTGATAAAGCTGATTGCTTTTGGAAGCAAAGAGCATCCAGTCCATGGCTTGTTGTTCTTTGAGCGATCCTGGTTTGTGCTGAATAGAAAAATGATTTGACCATGTTTCTATCAATTCAGAATCAAAATCTTCTCTCTCGGTGTTTTTTTTCTGTTGCGGTTTGGGGATGGATTTTTCAGGAACAGGGGAGGGGACGGTAGTCGGCTCTTCTGAGAGAGAGTTTTTCTTTGATACTTTTCCTTGATAATATTTGGGGGACTGACAGTCCGCCCTCCCCGGACCAGCAGTCCGGGGAGGATGACTGGTGTGCCGGGGTGGTTCGGACTGTGAGTCCGGGGTGGAGTCGTCGGACCATTTGCCTGATAATTGACCATTGATGACAGTAAATTGCGGAATGTGATAAAGGCTTGATCTGCCAGAACGGGATTCGGTACGAAGGAGATCGTTTTCTTCGAGATGTCGCAAAATTCGCCGAGCCTGACGCTCACATATCCCGGCGTTTGCAGCAATGGTTTTGACTCCCGGCCATGCCCTGTTTGCCTTGCCAGCATATTTAATTAGGCTGATTAAAACCATTTTTTCGTATATACTGAGATTGCAATCGAGGAGGCTATCCTCAATGATTGTGTAGGGTTTGGGGCTATGATTCTGGATTGGACTCATTGTTTCCTCCCTGCGGTTCACATCCGGTGGCCGCCGGATGTGAACCTTTTTTATATGGTTATGTTATTGGTGTTCGCATTGTTTGAGCTGGCATTTCTCCTGTATTTTGTACTTTTGATTTCGTACCAGAACTCCACTGTAACATTTGACCTCGATATGCACTTCTGCCTGTGGACAGTTCTCTGCTGCCCACTTCAAGGAATCGTGGAGTCGTCTGAATTTTCTTCGTTCTCTGCGCCTGCTCCTGAATGGAGTCAGGCAATTAGGGATAGCATGATGATATAAACGCCAGCCATTCTTGGGCCTTTTGTCATCCTCCTCGTAGCAAATGGTAATTTGTTTATGCATCATTTTGTCCATATGTTTATTTTATTGTTGATGTTAAAAATACCACTTATTAAAAACTGGTAACAATATTATATAGTTTACTGAGAAAAATAACAAATCCGATTTTGTAGGTTTTGTGTAATATCTATTATTAGAAATGGAGTTGTCCCGCCTGCCATGCCCTTTGAAAGCATTTTTTAAGAGGGAATATTTATTTTGAAAATCTTTATTGTTAGCTGAACATGTACGTCAGGTGGCTGGGCGGCTTTGGGCGGTTCAGCGAATAGCCACCAGACTATCTCTGTGCAGACTCCTGCATGTATCCGTTGCGCCCTGAAAGAAGTGCCCTTGGGGTAGCACAGATCCCTGCAAATGTCTGCTTCCGCCACCGTGCGAAAAAAAAGGATAATGCGAGAAGGCCTGACCGGGTTTGTTTGGTCAGGCTTCATGTCGCCTGTTCGGCTGCGGAGAAGATAAGTTAGGCTTGCTAAATTAATGGGTTGGTAGGCAATTTAAGAGAGGAGTTTTAAAATGGATCCTGTCATTGCTGCAATAATAGGTGCGTTAGTCGGTTCTATCGCAACAGGAGTTGTTTCGTACTATTTGAGTAGTAAGTTGATGAGGCACCAAGAGTACAATAAAGCAGCAGCTATTTTTCGCGAATCGTTTCTTGATGAAATATTTAAACTGAAAAAAGTTGATACTGATGTAATTAATATCATAAATGAGACTACATTGCATAAGCATGAGAAGGCTCGGATTATTTTTGAGCCATATTTATCCCAAAAGTCAAAAGTTTGTTTAAACAATATTTGGATTGAATATACGCGATATGCTAACCTTGAAACTCAAGAAGTCGCCCCTGGTAATGTTGAAATTCGCAAAAGTGAAGCAGAAAAATCTTTGGGTATTATTAACAAAATTTTGCTCTGTGCCAACCCAGAGTAACACGTTGTATTTTAAACGATTAAAAATGTTTTCAGTTTTTAGTCTTCTAAGTGACCAAAGAATAGTAAAATTTACCAAATAATCGCAGAATACGAAAAACATCTCACGGATTTGAACAAGCTTGCAAGGCAATAAAAACTGGGAGTAATTCAGGGACAGACCATGGATTATCTGGCACAGTGCGGGATGTTAACGTGGTCTGTCCAGCAATATGTCCTGTCCCGCAATATTTATGGAAAAGACCTGGGGACTATTCTAGTCAATAATAGTTTGGCTGTGGATGGGTATCATGGGGGGAAAAAAACTCATGATTGGTGTGCTGGAATAAAATGACAACTTGGTACTAATACACAAGATTATTATAACGATATTTAATATTTAAATAACTTTCAAAAAGAATCCTATGAATCCAATAATTAAAAAAAGCAATCTTGTTATTTTAATGCTCGCTTTTCTGCTCCTTTCATCCAAATTAGTATTTGCAGATGATAAAATGTTAGCTAATGCAGTAATTGCTCAATCAGAGATGACTTTTACAACTCTTTGTATTGTGGATAAAAGTATTGGACTCAATTGGGAAAATAATCAATGGGTACAACGAGATTTTATAAATGAAAAATACATTATTCAGAAAATTGGTGCAAAGTCCACAGAAAGGACTCCATTCATGTGCAGAGAAAAAATGCAATCTCCAACCGTTCTCAATAAGATAGTGCAATGGGAAAACTGTTACAATATCAGAAAGTCAGGAGAGCTATTTGATGGGGCGGGAGAGCTATGCTATGAGCAATGGATGGTAAAAAACGATAAATATATATTGATAAATATTCAGCGGTTCCCGACCCGGCCTGCATCCCAACAATAACGGCAAGTTTTTATTTTGGTTTCGTAAACTTTTGTGAATTTTAACAACAGCAAACAGCCACTGTTTCAACGAGCGGTACATGTACAACCAG
>Ga0208901_1000488_pt1 | contig 18951 bp, 14 predicted proteins | sample AntAceMetag02UKF_FD_184764 | JGI IMG/M metagenome (GOLD analysis project Ga0208901, IMG submission 184764) | Saline lake microbial communities from Ace Lake, Antarctica - Antarctic Ace Lake Metagenome 02UKF (SPAdes) (version 2) | ecosystem: Environmental > Aquatic > Non-marine Saline and...
CTAAATTATAGAACCCCTTATGAAGTTTATCACTGAATTGACCTTATTTTAACTAGGTAATTTAAAAAAGTGGTGCATTTTGCTTGAAAATTAAAGGATAATAAAGATAGGCATGAAAACCGCTTTAAATAAAGGAAAAAATAATGAAAAATATAGAAAAAGAAAAAAAAAGAAAAAATTCCATAAAATCCTTCTATATTAAGGATATTTAGGTATATTAAAAAAACTCATAAAAAAGTTGACATTTAATGATATATATATATTATATAATGATTAGATTTTTAAATAAAAATAAATGAAAAATAGATGACATTAAATTCTACAGAAAACTGAAAAACAAATTCTGAAAAACCAAAAACTAGAAGAGAAGAACTTGTTTTAGATACTACTAGACAACTACAAGATAGTTTAGTAAATGTAAGAATAGAAAAAAGTATTACTTTTTCTATTCAAGAAGTTATGCAAATATCTACTATACTGAATAGTACTCTTTCTTTACAAGAAATAAAAGAACTAGTAACAGAATCTCTTAGAGGTCTTTTTGATGCAGAAGGATGTAGTATATATTTATGGAATTCAGACACAGAAAGTTTAGAATTTGATGTAGTGAAATGAAAAGGATTAGAAGAAATGAAAACTATTCAATTGAAAAAATGAGAAGGTATAGCTGGACGAGTAGCCGAAGATCCTCAAATTAGAATAATAGATGATGCGCAAAATCATAGAAAATTCCATGGAGAATGAGATAAAATAAGCTGAAGAACCACTAGAAATATGATGTGTGCACCTATAGAAAGTAGAGGGAATTTAGTATGAGTACTACAGGTAATAAATAAAAAAAATAATTGACATTTTCTTCCTGAAGAATTAGACTTACTTATGGGAACCGCCAACAATCTAGGTATGGCCATTTCTAATGCAAAAGCTTATGAATTAGAACAAGAAAAAAATAAAGAATTAGAAGAAAAAAATAAAGAACTGAAAGATATAATGACCAAAAACATTCTTACATTAGCGGATAGTATATGAACAAGAGATTCATATACAGGAGTCCATACTGAAAGAGTAATGCATTATACTGATTTTATAGCTCAAAAATTAAATTTCTCAGAAGAACAAAGAGAAACCTTGAAAAATGCAGCTCGTTTACACGATATAGGAAAAATATGAATACCTGATGAAATACTTCTAAAAAAATGAAAATTAACCGATGAAGAATACGAAAAAATTAAAGAACATTCAGAAATAAGTGAAAAAATGTTGTCTCATATGGAAAATGCAGATCTTTTGAAAAAAACAATAAGATGACATCATGAAAGATGGGATGGGAAATGATATCCTGATGGTTTAGAATGAGAAGAAATAAGCTTCTGTTCAAGAATTATTTCTGTAGTTGATGCTTTTGATGCTATGACTACTAATAGACCTTATAGATGAACTTTACCTCAAGAAGTAGCAATAGCAGAACTTATAAGAAATAAATGAACTCAATTTGATCCTAAAATTGTAGATATATTTTTATGAATTTTAGATAATTTTGATGTAGAAGAATTCAAAGATGTAGTAGATAAAAAAAGAGAATGAAGATTAGATGAAATAATATAATTATTTATTAAATTTTTTTATATAGGTAAATTAAGAAAAAGATATTTTCCGTCTATCAGACTACCTGGATTGATAAAATATATTCTATTTTTTTCTGTTAAATTTAATTTATTATCCAGAAAATATTCCTTTTTTTCTTTGTCATAATAATGAATAAGCTGATTATGTGTATGTCCATAAAATACGATATCAGCATTATTTTCTATAGCTTTTTCTAACAATTGTTCCTTATTTCACCTAGGATATACATTGAAAGAATGAAAAATCAATATTTTTTTTCCATTTATTTTCATATTCAATTTTGCAGGTATTTCAGTCCTTATTGTCTCAGTGTCACAGTTCCCATATACGGCAAGCAATTTATCTTTGGCTAGCAATTTACATATTTGAAAACTATCATAATTTGTAAAATCTCCACAATGAATTAGAAAATCATATTTTTTTCATTGCAAAAAATCATATAAATCTATTTTATTTCTAGCTGGTATATGGCTATCTGATATTATTAGCAATTTCTGGTCTTTCATTTAAATTAGTTATAATTAGTAGTTAGTAGTTACTAGTTTTTGCTACATAAAATAAGTTAAAACATGTTAATCTGTTAATCTTTTACCCCCTTAACTTATTATATTTATTCTACTGTAAATTCTGTTATTGCGTATCTATCTTGATTTTCAGTATCTTCTACAATTAACATATATTCTCATTCTTCCAAAACTTTTAATTCATCTTCTAGAATGATTTTTCCTTTGTCACTCTCAGTAAACTCATAAATAGGTTCTTCTGAAGCCCAAACAATATTTTCATTTTCTTCTTCATCTAAATAGGCTTTATATATGAAAATCTCTACTTTTCCAACATAAGTTTCATCCAAAACAGTTTCTTCATCCAAAGCATATATAGTTATATCTATCATTTCTCAAACTTCAAAAGTATATGAACTTAATTCTAGACTTAGTCATTCCTTTGAATTAGCTGAATCATAATCATCATCTACAGCGGAGTCATAATCAGAGTCAGAGTCATAATCATAATCGTAATAATAATCGCTTATATCTATTTCTCCTAATTCTCATAGTTCATCAAAAGGATACTCCCCTTCTATTTTTATAGTATTTACAAATTTTTCTATTATCAATCTAACTGATTCATCATTATTTTCTATATCTATACTTACCTCATAAACTATAAATTTATCTCATTTATCTTCAAAAAATACATAAGTAAGATTTCTTTTATCTTCATCTTCAATAAGGGATTCTATATATCCATAATAAATTCTATTTTCATTCTCTCTAAGTTCAGCAAACTCTACATCTTTGATATCTTGATTGTATATATCTATAACATCAACATAATAAGCTAAATACTCTTTCATAGAATAATCACTTATATAACTAGCTTTATCCTTATATTCATAGGAAATTCTTCCTTCATAGAAAATATCTCATACTGGTATAAAATTTGTTTCTATATCATATACATCCAGAACTTGGAATATAGTCAAAGAATCTAAATTAGCTTCCAAACCTCATAATTCTAATTTTTCAATTACAGGGAATTCTACCGTTTCTTTGATATCCAATTCCTTCAAAAATAAGTAAAGTGCCTGTTTTATGGTCCCAAATTTTTCCTTATCTCATAATATAATATAGGAAATATTATCTATTTCTATTATCAACATTACTTCTGTATCTGTTTTATCTTTACTATATATAGCTGCTATATCGGCCTTTCTTCATTTGAAACTAAAGTTTGAATTTTTTATCTTCAAGTCTTCTTTTTCAAGTTGTTCTTTTACATAATCTAGTGAAAGACCCATAAGTTTTTCCGTCAAAGTTTCTCCATATAATCTAGAAGTTTGTATAATCAATAATGTATCATCTGTAGTATCTTTAGTATCCAATATATAAGTAGCCAAGTCTTTATTCAAAGTTGTTCTTATATCATATATATCAAACCCATATTTTCATATATTAGATAAAGTAAATTGTCTATCTTCTATAAGATTTTTATTTTTAAATATATTTTCACGATTCTTTATAAATATATCAAATTCTTCTATCTCTTTCTCTTCATAAATCTCAATATTTCATTTCTTGGATAATATATTATTTACTTTTTCCATAGGTATCACCAATCCCAAAGTAGTGTAGCCTAATGATACTGCAGCACTAATACCCAAAAGTTCCCCAGCTGAATCAAATGCTCCTCATCCACTATTACCAGCATCCATATTCGCATCTACCTTATAAAACCCATCTGTATAACCACTTATTTTACCTTCTGTAAAGGTGATAGTTTCGCCACCATTTGCAGGATATCCATATATTCTTACTGAATCACCCATATCCATTTCTTTAGAAGATTTAGTCACCGGTTCTCCAAGATCTAAAAAATTATTAATTTCCAAAACTGCCAAATCATCATCCTCATTATAATAAAGCAAGGTCAATGTAGAAAAACATTCCGGTTCTTTTTTGAAAGAAATCGTCTTACATAATTCATAATACCCTGAAGGTTCTCCATCCTCATTCATAATAACATGAGCGTTAGTAATTACCTTATTATCCTCTATCAATACAGCACTACCATATGCATAAAGTTGATAATTTTGAGAAAAAACATTTTTTTCATAAGATTGTATTTTGAATATTTTTTGATATGTATTGTCTGCTGCAAAAGTAGGATTATGACTATAAAGAAAAGAGATAAGCAAAACCAAAATAGTATAAATTAATTTATTTTTTATAAACATAATTTTTTATTATATAATAAATATTATAAACAATTATAATAATGTATTTATCTATTGCAATAGAATTATAAAAAAATACAAAAAAACTTTCAAAAGAATTTGTAAAATACGATTTTTTCTTTATAATACTTCAAATTGTATTTTTATATAAATATAATATATTATTATGACCCAAGCAATCAGTGAACTAGAAAAAATGGGAGATGAATTAGTGAAAAAAGAGCTTATAAATGAAGCTAAAAAATTATTAGGTGAAGTTTGAGGTCTTTTTGCTTCTATCAGGAATAAAATCCAGAAAAGATTAAATGCTCAAAATAAACTTATACATATTACTTATGATGCATATATTGCATGATTAAATTTAGAAACAGATATCAAACTTATTTTGGAAAAAATTAGATTAAAATACGGAACTTATGCATTAGATGAAGTAGCAGTATTAAAAATAGATGGTAGTATGACTACTCCTATATGTTTTTATACTATAAACTCTGAAAAAAGTGATGCTATAGAAAAGAAAACAATTTCTATATCAGAAATTAGAGAAGAACTAGAAGAAAATATAAAGTTTTTTATAGACCATATAGTTAGTAAATGATTACTTTTTGATAATGAATGAACAATTGCTGGAAATGGAGCTGGGGAAGCATTTGATTTAGTTTATAGAGCTTGAGATTATATAATCTGATTCAACAACTCTGATGAATCTACAGATAGTTTGAAGGAAAAATATAATATAAATTCAAACGATTTGATAAAAGACATTTCAAAAATATACCATACTTTCAAATAATTTCTTCCGTTATTTTTAATGCGGAATTTGTGATTAAAATATTCAATCAAGGATTTTTTTGGGAATAGTAATTGGTTAATTGGGATTTGTTAAATTATTTATTTTTAATTAAAACTCCTAAAACCAAGGAATAAATCCATGGTAAGCTACGATGCTTATATTTTACATTTGATATAAATATATTTTTCAGTATACAAGAGAGATATTATTTATCATATATAATACTAGTACTAATAATGGAATATACAATTAAGGAAACAGAAAAAGAACAGCGTTTTGATAGATTTTGTAGAAAATATTTCAAGCCATATACTGAAGTAAAACTATGAGATATTTTTGCTTATATTAGAAAATGAATAATAAAAGTAAATGGTAAAAAAGCTAAAGAAAACTACAAATTAATATTATGAGATGTGATATACATAAACGATAAGATAATAGATACTTTATCTATGCCAAAAGAAAGTAAAGTAAATAAACTATCTTCTAGAAAAATCAGAAAAATAATACTACAAGAAGATAGAAACTATGTAATATTCAATAAACCAGCTGGACTAGTAGTACATCCAGGGAACAAACATCGTGATGATGTAACTTTGAATGACTATCTACAACAATGGGTAGAAATAAATAATGTAGATACTTCTGAAACGTTCAATCCTGCATTATGTTTTCGTTTAGATAAAGATACTTCAGGAATTATTATATGAGGAAAAACATATGATAGTGTAAAACACTTGAATGAACTTATAAGAGAACGTAAAACTAAGAAAAAATATATCGCTATAGTTAGTGGAACTATCAAAACACAATCAGTAACAGTTTCTCTTCTTAGAGGTTTTGATAAAAGGTTTGGTAAAGCAAAAATGTATGTAGATCCTAAATGAGATATGACACAAACTGATTTCAAATTAATAGAAACAACTACTCATCCTGTACTAGGGGAAATAAGTTTTGTAGAAGCTACTTTACATAGTGGAAAAATGCATCAAATTAGAGTACATTTAGCACATTTGAAAGCTCCTATTATAGGAGATCTAATGTACTGAAATCCTGTTATAAATAGGTTGTCAACTAAAAAGTTATGAATTACTAGACAACTATTGCATAGTCGACAATATGGATTTGATTATAAAAAGAAAAAATACGATATAACTTGTCCTTTACCAACAATTTTTAAAGAACTTTTCGAATAATTTCTAAAATAATATATATATATTTTAAACTCTGCAGCACTGCAGGGTTTTTTAAATAAAAATAAAAAAAGTCTATTTATCATTTCCATTATTTATATTTTTAGTTATACTATAATTACAAAAAAAATTTATAAAATAACCAAAATCAAAATGTTAAGTATAAATAAGATAGATTTTTTCTGAACTAGAGGTTGAAGAAGTGAATCCCTAGATAGAAATAGAAAAAAAACTCAAGAAGAACTGCTTATGTTAGATTTAATTAAAGAAAAGCCTAAAGCAAGGACAGAAGAAATAGTTATGTTATGACTTAAGGAAATAAAGTATGTAAATGGAGGAGAATATGGACAAGAGAAACATAGATTACAGGTATCTCAATACAAAATAATAATGAATTCATCTAACAAAATAGATCTAGAAGATTATATATTTGCATTACCTAGAAATAATGATAGTATGTTTACTATAATAATAAACCCACATACAAATAATTATGAACTATGGACCATAGAATGAGAAGAAGCAGAAAGATTTTCAGATGAATTTTGGGAAAACTAATATCATCTTAAACAATATATTTATAGATTTATAATCTAGGGTGAATTATATTACTACACAATTTACCTTTTCATATCCTAATTAATAATTTTTATGTTAACTTACTTTATCTTGTGAATTGCTGGTTTTATAATAAGCATGCTAGTTTTTTTATATTTTTCATGAGCTTTTCACAAAGTAACTATAGAAGAAAAGAAACTATGACCATTCAAAATAGTATATAAGGAGCATAAGGGGAATTACAAAGAGACTGGTACTATTATGGATAATATATATAAAAAGTTATTGGAAGATAATATAAAAACTACAAGATGAATTTGAATATACTACGATAACCCTGGAAAAATCCCTATGGCTCAATTGAGAAGTGATGGATGATGCATAGTAGAAAAAGAAGACTACAATAAATTGGAATCATTATGAAGTAAATATAAAAGTAAAGATATAGCAAAATGATTATGTATAGTATCAGAATTTCCATACAAAAACAAACTGTCTATTATGATAGGAATACTAAAAGTATACCCTACATTATGAAAATATACAAAAGAAAAAAAATATGAACAATGACCTATCACAGAAATTTACGACCAAGCAAATAAAAAGATTATTTATAGTATGTTTATTTCAATAATTTAAATATTTCCTACCCCAAGGCACATTCTCTCACCTGTCGGTGATTCAACTTGTCCTATACATTTTTTTCCTGCGGATCGGGATAAAACCGAAAATTTGCAAAGGTTTAATTATAATTTTTATTAGGCGCAAATTAAAATATAGATTTATCCCTAAAAAATAAAAATGAATTGACATTTCTATTAAAATAGATACTATTACGATTAGGCAAATTTTTCTTTAACAATTATTGATTACCATATACTTATAGGAGAACTCCCATGAACAGAAACGTATTGATAATTGATGATGACTCATTAATTAGAAGCACATTCAGTGAGGTGCTAAAAAACAATTTTCTAACTTATACAGCTGAAAGTTTTGATAAAGCAATGGAGATTATTCGGAATTCTGATGAACCATTTCCAGTGATTTTTATTGATATCGACCTATCTGCTAGTAAAGACGGTATTGAAATCGCAGCTATTATCAAGAAATTTTCCTCATGTACTAAATTTGTTTTTATAACTGGGGGCGAATTAGATTTTGAAAAAGCTAAAAGACTCATAGGTTCTGAGTTTTTGTTTATGAAAAAACCATTCAATTTCCAAGAAATTCAACAGCAAACAGAAGCACTTCTTCTATCTTGGCATAGACAACAAAAGCTACAAGAAAGCAGAGCAGAAATGATAAGACAAAAAAAACTTATTGTTTCTTCCACAGAAGACGGCATTATTGAAGTAGATTTATCAAAAGATGGTATTATTGCACATGCAAATCAAGCTTGTTGTGATATACTTGGATATACAAAAGAAGAATTACAAAAACACTTCTTTAGAGATATATCCTTATATTGCCAAGATAATTCTACAACCTGTAAAAAACTTTTGAATAAAGGGATCCGAAAGATAGCTGAGGATGTTTTTGTAAGGAAAGATGGAAATAAAGTTTCAGTGTCCTCAACAATTATACCCATAGTTCAAAGTAACGGAGGAAAGAATGCAATTATTGTTTTTCAAGATAGGAGTCAAGCTAAAGAGTATGAAAGAAACTTAGAACAAACTGTAGAATATTGGCAGAATATTTTTGGCAGTATTGAAGATATCATCATCGTTTTTGATGAAAAACTCAATATTATCAAAATGAACAAAACTGCTCATACAATGATACCAAGAAATCAAGTTGATGAAATCAAATATTTTTCTCTTACTAAAGGAAGCTATAATACCTCACTAGAAAGAATAGTTCTTGACACCATCAAAAAAGGTGAAAGTCATACTATAGATTCTAGTCTGGAAAGTACTTTCCCTGTCTTAGATGGTAAATATTTTATTGTGTCTACTTATTTGGTAGAAAATCCTGCAGGTGAAAAAGAAGTAATTCTTACGCTTAGGGATATAACCCAAAGAAAAAACATGGAGGATCGATTAAGAGAATTATCTATCAAAGATTCTTTAACTGGTCTTTACAATCGTAGATACTTCGCTAATGCATTGACTACTGAACATAAAAGAGCTTTAAGAAGCGAATCTGAATATGCATGTATTATGCTAGACTTAGATTTCTTCAAAAAGGTAAATGACAACTATGGTCATGAGTTTGGTGATTTCGTTATTAAAGAATTCGCCATTATAATGCAAAGAGAACTACGAACCACTGATATTATCGCTCGTTTTGGAGGAGAAGAATTTATTATACTTCTACCTGATACGAATGTAAGTGGAGCTCTTACAACTGCAACGAAAATACTGAATTCGACAAGAAATCATGTCTTTGATAATGGAAAAATTTCAAGAAGTGATATTCGAGTCAGTATTGGCTTAGCATCTGTAAAAGCTATAGAACTAGAAAATTCTAATCAGATTATTTCGATAGCTGATAAAAAACTCTACGAAGCAAAAAATGCCGGCAGAGACCAAGTCAAATATTAGAAATTAGAAATTAACCTTAACCACTCAGGGGGATTCCCCCCTGAGTTTTTTTTATACCGAAAAACAAAATCCAAAAAAAAACCAAGAAAAAATACAGAACAGAAAACAGAAATGAATCAAGAATAGAACCAAGAAAAAATACAGAAAACCGCAACATAATAATCCCCTTGGGGATTCTTCCACGACAGAAAAAAGAATGAGAAAAATACAGAAAAGAATACAGAACTCAACCGCTATATAATAATCCCTCTGGGGATTATTCCACGACAGAAAAAAGAATGAGAAAACAATAGAAATGAACCAAGAAAGAATACAGAAAAGAATACAGAAAACCGCTACATAATAATCCCTCTGGGGATTATTCCACGACAAAAAAAAAAGAATGAGAAAACAATAGAAATGAATTTAGAAATAAACGCAACTAACAATTGAATAATTTGAAGCTTTGCGTAGTTTATATTTTTTAGGGATAAGTTCGTAATAATAATTTGCAATAATAAAATAATCCGGCTATCGTTTGCAAATTTTCGGCAAATCCCGATCCGTAGGAAAAAAATGTAGCGAAGCAAAGTTTCAAATTATGAAAACTCTACTTCTCATACTCAATCACAATAGGCGTAAGACAAACCCTATTATCTAAAAGCGCATCTCAAACACAATTAAATTTAGTTTTTATTAAAGGAGATACTTTATTATTATCATAATAACTTGTATTCAAAAGAACATAGGAGCTTCTCCAAAAATATATATCATATCATTGAGATACATCCAAAGCGTTTCTATTGAAAGGCGTTGTATCATCTTTAGGATATGTAAGTCATCCAAGTATTTGAACCTCATTGAATTCATTGGTAACTCATCATCATACTGTATTCCTTGAAACTAATTTTCACTTGATATATAACTGTTGGGCAAAATCATTATCTAAACGCCTATCAGGTGTGAATATATTGTCAGATTCAATAGAATCTTTGTAACTAAATAAACTTCATACAGTGAATATATGAGCCTGTATAGTAAATACAGTGTTTTTTATAAAAATATTACTAGGAACATCCCATCCATCATCATAACCTAAATCAACTTTTTTATATTTTCCCTCATTTATTAAACTTATAGTTAGCTTGTTATCATTATTTGATTTTGTAATATCTCATACTATATTTAGTTTACAATTTTTGAAATATAAAGACATAGAATGGTTATATACTCAACTTAATTCTATAGTAGTATCATTTGAACATTTATAAATTTTACTATTCTCTGTGATAGTAGATAAATCTATAGAGGTATTAGAAACAAAAGTTTCTTTTTTTCATCTTGTAATCTCTGTAATCTTTTTTACATATCTTGATATAAAAACACTAATAGGTAGTTTTGTATTTACTACAGTAATATTATTAGTATTATGCCAACTTTTAGAAACTAAACCTATAATTTTAGGTTCTATAAGTTTTCATATTACTCTCAAATTAGAACTTTCAATATTTGGTTTAAGAATTATATCTTTAACTCATTTTACTCCATTCAATTTATAATAATATTTTTCATCATAATAATCTACTGCAGCTGGTTCTATACTACCATATATAAATATATTTTCCTTTTGGGTTCCAAAAGAAGTAGAAGTAAATGAGGTTCATATTGATCCTGAGAAAACACAATCAGGACATCCTTTGATAGTACCTGAAAGAACGTATCAACAATCACCTGTAGATACAAAAGAAGAATTTCTATCAAATTTTATATCAAGTTCATTAGCAATATTTACAGCTATTCATTTATTTACTACATCTCAATCAAAATCTAAATTAACTATATCAAAGAAAGAAAATTCATCTGTAATTTCATTTCTATTAGGATTAGGAGTATCCCAATCATATATATCATCTGCATCTTCTTTTATATTAGTCAAAGCAATATCAAATTGTCCTTTTATCACAGGTTTATAACTTATAATACCAAATCTCAACTTACCATCTATATCAGTTTTGGAATCATAAGATTCTACAAAATATCATTTATCATAAGAAGGAGTAAATTCATTAATATCAAAAGTCTTATATTTCTCATCAACTAAATTTCAATCTATAAGCTTCCATCAATAATCAATTATATTCAAATCACTATATAAAGAATGAATATAATATCAATCATCATTTATAAATTGAAGCCGAAATTCATTTACTTTATTACCATTAGGAGACAAAGTAAGTTCATGTCATGTTTCAATCTTATCTATTTTTTTATCTAAATATATATCGCCATAACCTGTATTTGTATTAAATTCAATAGAATTATATGTTTTTCATCATATAGTAATATCATATTTACCTGATATATCATAATACAATTGAACTTTTTCTCAAATTCTATAATTTGTATTATACACTTTAATATTCACCCCTAACAAAATAGTCGAATCTATATTTTTATGTGAAAAAGTTCCAATAGAATCCATATACCATCCGTCATTTACATATCAACTTAAATATCAAGCTCCTCATAAGGTATTTGGTGCAATAGCAATATTATTACCATAATTATTTAAGACAAGTTTTACATTCTCAGTATCATTTATAAGTATTTTACCATCACCATTTCCATCTGACAATACAACATCATAAGAGAAAGGATATGTAAAATTTGTATTACCTGTAACTATTTTGGTAATAGTATCATCTCCTGAAAAGAAACCTACTTCTACCTCAAATTGTCCATCAATAGGCATAATAGATGTAACTGTACCTGTTAGTTTTCAATTATCATCTGTAAATTTGTCTGAATAATCTTCTGTAAACATCAATGTAGAAATTCGATTCATACCATCTTGTATTATAAAATCACTATCAGAAGTAAGAAATTTCAAAGATTTAATTTTAAAATTAGGTATTACCTTACCATTATCAGCTACTAATTTAAGTGTAAATATAGCTGTATCTATACCATCAGCCCTTTTCCCTCCTTGAATCTCAAAAGTAGATTTATTAATTTGATTTGCTGTATATATATAAGGATTAAAATCAGTTTTTGCTGAATTCCAATTAAAAAATCCATTTCCATCTGAAAAAACTTGTCCAGTTCAAGTAGAATCTCATTGCTCACTATGATAATACCACCCAATATCTAATGGATCATATCTATCATTTACCAAAGTAACCCAATCAATAGCATCATCTATATCGGTATCATCTAAAGAAAATCGTCATCATGCTCATAACTTAGCAACTCACCTCAATGAATAATCTCCACATATATAAGATAAATTATCATTGTATCCAAAATATACTTCTCAAAGAGTATCAGTATATCCATTTCCATATATAGAATAACAAGGAAATAGTTTATCATCATTTCCTGTTACCAAAAAGAATTCACTATCATCTATGAGAGTTTCATAAGAATTTCCATTTTGCTGTCATTGAAAATTCAAAACTGCAGTACCTGGTATAGTTGCAATTTCTAAATATTCGTAAGCATAAGTAAATACTCCTACAAATAATAATAAGATAAATGAAATAAGTTTAATTTTCATCAATAATTTTTTCTTAATAAAATTCTTCTTATTCAAATTTAATAATAACTAATTTTTTATAATACTCAATTTCAAAGTCTTTACTCTATTTTTTCCTACATCAGTTACTTCCATTTTTATATCATCTATTATAATAGTATCTTCTTCTTTTGCAAAACGTTTTAATTTAGCTAATACTATATATGAAAGCATATCATCTTCTGAAAACATATCTTTATCTTCAATACTAAGATTAATTTTATTATCATATCACAAATATTGTAAAGATTGTCTCAAAGTAACATTTGACTTTATTGTAATGTTATTTTTATTTCTTTCAAGTATTTCTGAACCTTCATGAATATCTGTTTCATCTTTGATATCTCAAACCATTTCTTCAAGTATATCTTCGAATGTAATAATTCATTGAACTCCTCAGTATTCATCTAATACTATAGCAAAATGAAATCAACTTTTTTTCATTTTGAGAAATATATCTAGAAGATTAGCAGTAATAGGAATTTTGAAAACAGGTTTCAAAGCTAATTCATAAAGTTTTTTATCTTTATGTCATTTATAATATGCAGAAAGCATATCTCTAATTGTAATGATTCAAAGTATATTATCAATATTATCTTTGTATATTGGTATACGAGAATATCTATGGTCTACAGAAGTCTCTATAGCTTTTTCCAAAGTCATATCTTGATTAAAAGCAAATATATCAAGTCTATGCTTCAAAACAGAAGCTGTTTCTTTCTCTTCAAAGGCAAGAAGATTCTTGATAAATAAACTTTCCATATCACTAAAAAGTCACTCTTTTCTTCATTCATTTACGAAAAATTCTATATCTTCTTTGGAAACCCTATCTCCATTGGTAGCTAACATTTTATCAAATATTTTCATAATTGTTTCAAAAAACAAAACAGGTATGAAAAATATATAATACAATCATCTTACTATAGGGCTTACAGCCAATGCGAATTGTATTGAAAAGTTAGTTGCAAAAACCTTTGGGATTATCTCTCCAAAAAGTAATATCAACACGGTAACAGTAGAAGAAATAAGCACCATTGTTATTACTCAAGTATATGCTAACCCTTGTAAGACATCATCACCAAGTCTTGTAGAATAAACTGACAATATTACATTTACTAAATTATTTCATATAAGTATAGTAATAAGAGTTCTTCCTGATTTTTCTCTTAGACTTAATAAAAGCTTAGCTAATTTTTCCTTTTCACTGTATACTAATTGCTTTATTTTGTATATAGGTACTGACATAATTGCCAGTTCTGATGCAGAAAAAAAAGCTGATAAAAGTAATAGTATAGTTATTATAAAAAATGATGCTCACATTCCAAAGATTGTATATTATAAATTATAAATTTTAATTAGGAGTATAAACTTTTGGTCCAAATACTCAAATCATATTATGCATTATCACTATAAACATAAATATAATCACAACTGCTATAAAAACATTTCTTACAATGTTTTTTGCTTTTGTCCAAGCATCCTCCTGTCATCTAGAAGTAAATAGAATGAAAGCTGCGTAGATAAGAGCCAATACCAACATAATACCAGCTATCCATCATAAACCTTTAGCTATAGTAGCTAATAACGCATCTGCTTCAGTTGGAAAACTTTTTTGTTGAGCTATATAGTATAAATAATCTAATATTTTCAATGAAAATATTGCTATCATCACATTCAGCAATCATGTTTTTCATTTTGTTATTGCCTCTTCTTTATCATTAGCTTTGATAATTTGGAAACCATAATATACTACCATTACTATAGCAACAAAATAAGCTAATACTTTCAAAAACACTAATAGTTTAGCTAGAATTACTCACTGTGTTCAGATAACAACATTTTCTATAGTAGCATCATTATATCATACTTGTAATACATCTCCTACAATCCAAACCACACCAAAAATCAACAATCATCCATAGATAAGATAAAGTAAATTAGATCTATATTTACTCAGTTCTTCTTCTTTATTTGCATTCAACAACATAAGTACTCATCCCCATAGTATCATAACTATAAAAAGTCATACCAATGCTATACGTAATTCATTTCAGATAGCATTATCACCTCCTTCACTTTTTGGAAAAAACAATTTACGAATATTTTCTTCTAAAGAGGCTTCATGATCAGCCTTTAACGTAGCTTCATATCATCAAGCAGCTCCTTCATCAACAGTACCATTATAAGAAGGCGCTGCTCATAATACAGAAAAAACTGAAAGAAAACTCAATAATCAGATAAGTATAATTTTTATAATTTTCATAATAGTAATAGTAAACAGTAAATAAGTTCAGATTATAGAACTTATAAATAAAATCTAATTTTCACAATCAGTAACTTATAATAAGTTAACTAATAAGTTATAATCTAATTACAATTTATTTCTATTGTATTTCATTCCATTTCCAGTAATTCACAATTCTCTGGAAGAATAGGAATAAGTTTATATACATATTCTTCTTCCAAAAGATATGAATATTCCGGAAGCTTTACGTCATATTTCAACTCCATATTTTCTATAAATTCCTTATATTCATCAGTTATATAAACCTCATATTCAAAGTTTATAATATTAAGTCACTTTTCTAAATCCAAAGGATAAGATTTATCATAAACAGTCCCGTTTATATCAACTATCGTTGTTACAAATTTAGATGATTTATCAGAACCTACATTGTAATCAAATAAGTATAATTTTGTCTTATCTCTTGTAAAGATTAAATTCTCTTCTTCCAAAATCTGACTAAGATCTTGTCATAAATCAGGAAGGTATAATCTTATAAGTCATGCATCTATTATCTCATCATAATTTCTTACTAGATTCAAAATTACTTCCTTTTTTCTATTTTTCAATATATCATTCAAAGAAAGCAAATAATCTTTTTTCTTTCATTTCAATCATTTGATATCATCAGATTCTGCATTTTGATCTACATCATCTGATTTTCCTGAAAGATAGTTCATAAATTCCATTTCCCAATATACTCCTCTACCATTATTTAGTAATTTCTCTAATATATTAGATTTTACAAATATTACTCCATCTATTTTTTCATCATAAATCTTGTTATATAAGCTAATTACACTTTTACCATTTAGATTAGTAAATCAGTATATATTAGAGTTTATAAAAGTAGTACTATACCAATGTTTTTTGTAAGGTTCTTCATTTACTTTTGAAGAAAGCATAAATTTATTTTTGCAGCTAGTCCACCATTTATCAGTATCATTTATATCATCAGAAGTTCCAGCATCTTGTTTCTTACAATATTCCCAAAGAGGATAATAAGCATCATAAACCTTCATATCTACCATATGACCTCACTCTAAAGAAACTTTCATAAAACTACCTATAAAACCTCCATCTGCTCTCCTTTCAGAAACATTTTCTAACATTATAAGATAAGTTTTCTTTTCTTCTGAGCCCAGAAGTTTGAATATATCATTTTTGTAATAAGCATATTTACTAACTACAGTGACAATAGTCTCCATTTCTTCTCCAAAACCAAACAAAGATACCATCTGCTGTAGTTTATCTGTATTAGACAAAACATAATCTATATGGATATTATCTTTTTGGAATATGTTTTCTCAATTTTTATAATCATTATAAAGTCTAGCTATAGATGGTGATATTCATTGTCTATTAAACTCTGAAAGATCAAATTCTACCATATAGCTATCTATATCTTGACTATCAGCTAAAGCCATATTTTTTATATTCAAAAATGCAGAAAAGAAACAGAAAAGGCTAAAAACCAAAACTATATACAAAAAATAAGGAGTTATATCTTTAGCCCTTTTCCCAGTTTCAATTTTTCTAAATCCCCAAATTTTTTCTTCCATATAGTTCTCCATTTATAAATATATCTTATGTTTTTTCTATACCGTCTGCTCCCACATAGTGAAAGAAAATAATCTTGATTGAATCCGAATCCCGAATCACCAGTCCCAAACCACTGAGAACTTCCGTGGCAAGTCAGGAAATCAACCTTGATTGAAACAGCGATTATCCCATATAATATAATATTATACCTTTTTTTATCATTAATATATAGAAAGATGTTCTATCATTTTTCAATCATTCTTCCAATAATCATATTTTCTCATATGCACTATCTATTTTTCCCGCAAATTTTTCTGCATTTCCATCTTCTTCATATTCTACTTTCTTAGCTAATAAGAAATTGAATACAATATTAGATAAATCTCCATATTGTTCAAAATACTTACTAAGTCCTAAAGTTAGTATCTTACTATCAATAAGTGCTATCTCTAATTGCCATAACATTTTTTTATTTTTAGTGATTATTTTTTGAGATATAGCAGTTCTTTCATTAAATTCTATAATTTTCTTTTTCATAGCTTCTATCTCTTCTTCTTGTTTATCTACTAAAGTTTTATTATAATCAGCCAATAGTTGGTTATATTTTTCTTTTTCTACTTCCTTTCTATAAGTTAAAATTTCATAAGATGATTTAAAGAAAGTATCCATTTCTCATTTCACTTCTTCAAAAGTCTTTTCAAAATAGTTTATAGTATCTTCTTGGATATTTTCTCTTACTGTTTTATTATTAAGATCTCATTCATCTGAATAAGCGCTTATTCTATTTTCAAATAAAGATAAAGATTTCTCCAATATAGCTTCTAAATTTCAGATATTAACCAAAACCTTATCATAATCTTCCAATAATTCATCATAATTTTCATTATAAATTTCTATTTTCAGAAATTTATTTTCTATATCTGACATATTTACTCATTCATATATATCTTTCATTTGTTTTAACCAAAAGGTATTTATTTGACCTTCCATATAATCTATCATAATTTGTTTTTTCTTTTCGTATTCTGTTTCATAATAAACAAAATCTCAATCTTTTTTGATATAATAATCATATTTTTCTATTAATCTTTCATCCAACAAATCCAAAACTCCTTGCTTGATAGTATCTCCATTTTCTTTTATTATATCTTCTGATATGCTAGTAATATTTTCCAAATCACCATAATAATTTTTCAATTTTAAATGATCTTCTATAAGAGTAGCTAATTTAGAATCAAAATCAGTTACCTTATCTAAATCATCTCATCTATCAATTATTTTCTGATCTAAATCTTCTTTATAATCTGATAACATAGTCAATAATTCAGTTCTTAAGCTATTTATCCTTGTTGTATATTTAGCATCATAAGAATCCACATCTATAGCCAAAGAAGATAATGAATCTTCTAAATCCTGTGTAGTTACTAATCCATATTCTTCTCTTTCTTTCAGCAACTCTGTATCTAATTCTAATTCTGATTTTTTACTATATACTTCTTTTTTTAAAGCAAGATAGCTATTGCTAATAGATTGTTTTATAGAATTACTATCTATAGTCTCTATTTTTCATAGAGCAACATAATCTTCTCATTTTAAATCATTGAGTAATTCCTGATAATCAGATAAAGTATCTTTATATACATTAGATAAATTTAATGAATGTTTTTGATAAGTCTCATCTAAATCAGTAGTAATTTCTAGAAATGATGCTGCCATCATAAATAGCGGTAAAAAAACTCAAGTAGCCAATAATAATAATCTTTTTTTCATAATTTATTTTGGTAATAAAAAGTAAAAAATTTTCCTACTTAAATTTATATAAAAAAAATAAGTTTTTTCAATAGGTTATGCCTTAATTTTACTGTTTTTTGCCCAAAAGTCAAAAAAAGTGATACAATTTTATAATTTAAAGCCAATTATATTGGCAATTGAAAGTAAAAATTATTAATTATAATTCAAAATGCACCACTAATCATTATAATGTAAAATACCATTTCAACATTAATAATATTAGCGATGCATAACAATAATAAACAATTCAAACACCTAAATCAAGAGCAAAGAGTAGAAATTTATGGTTTACTCTGTAAATGACTATCTTATCGTAAGATTGCTAAGG
>Ga0208901_1000489_pt1 | contig 18948 bp, 16 predicted proteins | sample AntAceMetag02UKF_FD_184764 | JGI IMG/M metagenome (GOLD analysis project Ga0208901, IMG submission 184764) | Saline lake microbial communities from Ace Lake, Antarctica - Antarctic Ace Lake Metagenome 02UKF (SPAdes) (version 2) | ecosystem: Environmental > Aquatic > Non-marine Saline and...
GTAAGAATGTTTGATTTTGATTATATTCTTTAAACATTGTTTTTTACTGATTAGTAAATGATTGTTTATACTTTACTAAAAAAAACATCTAAATCCATGCGGATTTAGATGTTTTTGGGACAGCCTCATATGGTTGTTTTTTTTATGGTATTGCACTTCATTATATATTTTGGCATATAAGAAAACCATTATTTATGATTAATGTTTCTCAAAGGGCTTAATTTATTTGTCAAAAATCATTCTTAATTTATTTTCGAAAAAACTATTCCATTTTTCTTGATTGCTTTTTTGTTTGATTTTTTTAGTAATAAGATTTTCCTCTTCTTTTTCTACGTTTATTTCTTTCATAGCAAGACTATTTTTAGTCATAACTAAAATATCATCACCTATAAATTGTCTTGCACTATGTTTAGAAAAATAAGTAGCATATTCTGTTTTTAAATATTTTCCTTCAAAATTTTCCTTCCATAAGGTGTTTTCTTCAGTTTCTTTTCCTTTATTTATAGTATTTTGTATTTCTTTTTCTATACTAAAATTACCTATAAATATTTTAGCTGAAAGTACCCATATAATCATAGATGCTATAAACAAAACATATCTTATACTCCTTCAACTAACTTTCATAATAATATTATATAATTAGAAATTATAATTCAGAATTATTTTCTTTCTTTATTTTCATCAATTTTTCTTCTTGTCTTTTCACTTCCTTTTCTTCTTCTATTTTTTTTATATAATCTCTTCTTTCTATCTCATCATCTAATCATAAAAGATCTCTTAGACCTATATGTTCTTTTAATTTTTGAAGAACTTTTGCTTCTATTTGTCTTACTCTTTCACGAGTAATATTAAATTCTTTTCCTATATCATCAAGTGTATATCTTGTTCCATCTATACCGTATCTCATTTTTATAATTTTCCTTTCTCTATCATCTAGCATACTAAAAATTGTTTCTAGATTCTTTTTCAAAGTTGCCTTCTCAAATTTTTCATCAGGTTTAAGTCTGCTTTTGTCTTCTATTAGGTCTCAAACACTATTTTTACCATCATCACCTATAGGAGAATCTAAAGATCATGCACCCATAATCACTCACTGTATTTTCTTTACTTTCTTTATAGGCATATTAAGTCTTTCTGCAACTTCTGGTAGTGTTGGTTCTCTTCAAAGTTCTTGTAATAAATCTTGTACAGATTTATTATATGCAGAAATTTCATCTATAAGATGAACAGGAATTCTTACGTTTTTTGTCATATCTGCTATAGCTTTTGTGATAGATTGTTTAATCCACCAAGTAGCATATGTAGAAAATTTAAAGTCTTTTGATGGTTCAAATTTTTCTATAGCTTTCAAAAGTCATATATTACCTTCTTGTATTAAATCAGAGAATGATAGTTTACTTCCTAAGAATTTTTTTGCTATAGATATTACAAGTCTAAGGTTAGATTGTATAAGTACTTTCTTTTGATTTGGATCTCCAGCTTTTACATCTCTAACAATAATTTTTTCTTCTTCTGCTGTAAGAAGAGGAATATGTGAAATATCATTGAAATATAATTTAATAAAATCTTTGAAATTACTAGTAGAATACATACTAGTAGTTTTCTTTTTATTAAAAAGCTGTATATTTCATAATTTACTTGTTTTTTCTTTAGTTTCTTTCATAAGTAAATCTTCTACTGTAATTATCTTGATAGATAACTTATCAGTTAAATCATACATTTTCTCTACTTGTTCTACTTGTTCTTCAAGGTCGTCTATTTGAGAAAGAATTTCATCTTCAGTGATAAATCATTTATCTATTCCAACTTCTAATAATTTTTGAAGTTTAGGCATAAGCTCACTGATAGGCGTCTTATATTTCTCAAGTAATGATCATTTTAAATTCATATTATTGTTGATAATAATTATTTGATAAACAAAAAAACTCTTACATCCAATACTTATACTGGTTTTTATCTAAAAATCAATGTTTTTTTTAAATTTTATATATATAATTATTTTTAACTTTCTATTATATATAGAATATAGTTCATTTACTATATAAATCTCTCTTTAAAACTACCTTTAGATACCTAAGATTGATTTAGAATATACATTTTATTAAACTATTGATTTACTTAACTTATATTAACTTTCTTGTGTTGATTTTGCTTTATATTATATTGTAAATAAGATTTCACTAAAAATCCTTTTATTCTTATAGTATTTTAGTGTTAAATTATGAAAGATAGTAAATTATTTTAATACTAAAAAGATATAATTTTAGATTGAAAAAACCTATAATTTATTTATATTAGAGAAGATATACAGATTTTATTTTTTATATTGTCTATAATTCATATGAGTTTTTCTAAACATTACGATCATAAACAAGAGAAAAAGATTTATAAATTCTGGGAAGATAATAATTATTTTTCTCCAGAGAAAATAAATTCTGATTCAAAGGATACTTTCTTTATACCTATGCCTCCTCCTAATGTAACAGGAGTATTGCATATTTGACATGCTCAGACTTTGTCGATAGAAGATGCTATGACAAGATATGCACGTATGAAATGAAAAAAAACACTTTTTATACCTGGTACTGATCATGCAGGAATATCTACACAAGTAGTAGTAGAAAAGAAACTTAAGACAGAAGAAAATAAAACAAGACAAGATCTTGGTAGAACAGAATTTTTGGATAAAGTATGGGATTGGGTAAAATTTTCTAGGGCTACTATTGTAGACCAAGTAAAAACTATGGGTGCTTCTTGTGATTGGTCTAGAGAACAATTTACATTATCAGAAAAATTATCTAGAGCAGTTCGTAAGGTTTTCAAAGATCTTTATGAAAATGAAAAAATTTACAAAGATAATTATATAGTGAATTGGTGTCCTCGTTGTCAGACAGTATTGTCAGATATAGAAGTGAATCATGAAGAAGAAGAATGAAGATTAGTTTATATCAAATATTTTATAGTTAGTAAATGAGATAGTATTACTGTAGCTACTACAAGACCTGAAACTATGTTTGCTGATGTAGCAGTAGCAGTAAACCCTCAAGATAAGAGATACAAGAAATATATATGAAAAGAAGTTCATATCCCTATTATCAATAAAAAAATCCCTGTAATATGAGATTATGATGTAGATAGAACTTTTGGTACTGGTGCTTTGAAAATCACACCAAATCATGACCCTGCAGATTTTCATATTGCACATAGACATAAACTACCTATGGATTGTTTTGCTATAGATAAAGATGGTAAACTTACAGATTTAGCAGGAAAATTTGCTGGTATAGATTCAGCTCAAGCAGTAGAACCTATCTTGAGTTATTTGGAAGATATAGGTAATATAGAAAAAGTAGAACCGTATGAACATAAAGTACCAAAATGTGAAAGATGTAATACAATAGTACAACCTTTAGTTTCTTCTCAATGGTTTGTAGATGTAGAAGAGTCAGCTAAAAAGAATGTAGAAGCTGTAAAGAATGGAGATATGAACTTTATCCCTAAAAGATTTGAAAATACATTCTTTAGATGGATGGAAGATATTAGACCTTGGTGTATATCAAGACAATTACGGTGGGGACATAGAATTCCAGTTTGGTATTGTGAAAACTGACATCAAAATGTATTGAATGAAGATGATGTATTATATTATTATAAAGGAGAAGAAGGTAAAAAATCTTTGGGAAATGCTTTTTTGGATATGATGATATTCAATCTTATTGCAGATTCTAGACTTGAGGATGTTTTCAATATAGAACAATTGATAGATGTTCTTTATACAGATAGTTTGACTTCTCAAATAGGAACTGTATGGCAAGCTTATTTATCTTCTTATGAAGTTAGAACAAAAGATGGCGATATAAGTGAATCTTATTTGAAAGATCAATTGACTACTATCAAAGATATGTTGTCTTCTATATTTGATTGAGATGTAGATAAAATAACTGAAAGTGGAGAAAAATTAGCTGAATATTTGGAAGAATCACATTTTACTATAGCTAATGATGATACTTATGGATTCAAAGTAGCATGTAAAGAATGTTGAAGTCAAAAAATGACTCAAGAAGAAGATGTATTGGATACTTGGTTTTCTTCTGCACTTTGGCCTTTTACTACTCTTGGTTGGCCAGAAAAAACACAAGATTTGAAAGATTTTTATCCTAATGATGTATTAGAAACAGGATATGATATTATTTTCTTTTGGGTGGCTAGGATGATGATAATGGGATACTATAATATGTGATGACCAGAAGGGGAGTCAGATTGGAAACCATTTGATAATATATACTTACATGGTCTTGTAAGAGATGAAAAGGGTGTGAAAATGTCTAAATCTATATGAAATGTAGTAGATCCACTTACAATAGTTGCTGACTCTGGTACAGACGCATTAAGATTAACATTGATCTTGTGAAATACTCCAGGTAATGATTTGAAATTTTCGCAAAGTAAAGTAGATTATAATAGAAGATTTCTAGATAAAATGTGGAATGCTTCTAGATATGTATTTGGAAAATTATGATTAGAAGGAGAAGATACACATATAAATTATGATGCTTTGTGAAGTTTATTGAAAGATAATCAAGACAAACTTAATGATTTTGATATGTGGATAATGAGTGAATTGGATGATCTAATAGAAGAAATGGAAAAAGGTATGACTAGTTTCAATTTTGGAGAAAGTACTGCAAGTATTCAAAAATTTGTATGGAATAAATTTTGTGATTGGTATTTAGAAATAACTAAACAAGAAAAAAGTGATTTCACAGATACTGTATTATTATACACTATAGGTACTACTATGAAATTACTTCATCCTATAGTTCCATTTATTACAGAAAATATATGGCATACATTTGGTTTTGAATGAGCATTGATAGCTTCAAGTTTCCCTAAAACTTTATGATTCAATGAAGATGGTAAAATTGAGCTTTTTGTAAATGCTATAATAGCATTGAGAGCTTTGAAACAAGGTGCAGACATTAAACCTCATCAACATATAGATATATATATAGCTCCAGATTCTAGTTTTCATGATGTAGTAGAAAAATATGAAAACCTTATCAAATATCTTTTGAAATGAGACAATCTTCTTACTGAAGAAGTAGAGAATATGGATTTTTCTATGATAGAATGAGTGAAAGTATGAATTCGTTTAGTAGACTCTAGTGTAGATTACAGAGTTAAATTAGAAGAGCTAAATAAACAATTGAATGATGAAGAACAATTTTTGAATGGTGTTAGAAAACTTTTGTCTTCTTCATGATTTGTATCCAAAGCAAATCCTGAGGTTATTGCACAAAAGAAACAGAAAAAGAAAGAGGTAGAAAATAAGATGTTGAAGATAAATGAAGAAATCGCAAAAATAAAGATGAAAATAAAGTAAAGAATATTTTGATATGTACAATTGGTTAAAAAAAATCTATTGATTTTTTAGAAAAAAAATATAGATTTATTATGTTTATTTTATTATTTATAAAAAATTATGAAAAAATTATTATTATTAGCATTAATACTTATGTCTTCTTTATTATTAATCTCTTGTAGTGCTGATGTAACTACAGGTGAAGATGGATCTGTAAGTGTAGATGCAGGATGAGCTAAGATTGATGTAGATGGAAATGGTGGTGTGAATATAGATGCAGGATGAGCTAAAGTAAATGTAGACGGAAATGGAGGAGTGAATATAGAAGGAGATGGAGCTAATATAAATGTAGATGGTAGTTCTATAAACATGGATGCAGGATGAGCTAAAATCGATGTTAATGGAAATTCTATAAATATGGAAGCTGGATGAGCAACAATGAGTACAGATGGAAATGGTGAAGTTACTGTAGAAGTTGAAGGAAACACTATTTATGTTGATTGAGATGAAATAGTAGTAGATAGTTGAGATGAAGAAATATACTTAGATACTGAAGAAGGAATTTCTCTAAATGGAGGACAAGGTACAGTAAGAGTAGATAAAAATGGTAATATGTACTTAAGAGGAGAAGAAGAAAGTGTTGTTATAAATAAAGATGGAGGAGTATATCTAAATGGGGAAGCAGGAGAAGTAAGTTTTGATGAAGATGGAGATGTATATGTGGTAACAGAAGAAGGAAGTGTTCGTATAAGTGAAGGAGGAATTAGTATGGAAACAGAAGATGGAACTATCCAAATCAATGAAGGATGAATCAATATGGAAGGAAGTAATGGAAATATTCGTATAAATGAATGAGGGATTGATATGGATACAGAAGAAGGAAGTGTTCGTATAGATAGTAATGGAGGAATCTCAGTAGATTCAGATGAAGGTGCAGTTAATATAGATGAAGGATGAATTGATGTTGGAGGAATGAAAATAAATATGGGATTCTAGTAGAATATAAAATTCTATAACTATATATTTTAAAAAACAGCCTAAAAATGGCTGTTTTTTTTAATAAAAGTTTCTTTTTAATAAAGAATGTTTTTTTATTTTGAGGGAAACCTGATGTTTTTTTTTGGACAAAACGGGTATTTTAACATGTGACTAACAAAATAAATTTTCTCTTGAAATTTATATAAAAATATATAGACTTATATTACCTTTAATAAATTAACCTAAATTAATTATGAAAAAAAGTTTATTGTTATCTTTGATGTTAGTTACATCTCTATTTTTAGTAGCTTGTGAACTTCAAGTTAATAATGATTGATCAGCAGAAGTAACTTGAGAGGATGTTAAATGAAAAGTAGGACCTGATGGAGTAGAACTAGAAGCTTGAGAAACAACTATTTCAGCAGATGGTGCAGGAGGAGTAGAAATTAAATCTCCAGGTGCAGATGTAAATGTAGGTGCAGATGGAACTGTAGATGTTCAAGCAGGTGATGCTTGAATGAGTGTAGATGCAGGTGGAAATGTAAACATCGATGCTAAAGGAGCTAATGTAACTGCCGACGGATGAGGTGTGAAAGTTGATATGGGTGAATAATATTCGTTCTTATTAAAAATAATAAAAACGGTTCTTTTGAACCGTTTTTTTACTCTAAAATTAAAAAGATTAAAAAAACCTTGTATTCTTCCAAAAAATATTTAAAATTTAGTTCACTTTTATTAATTAAATTAAAATTATAATGAAAAAAATCGTATTACTTATGTGTTTGTTAAGTTCTTCTTTATTCTTAGTAGCTTGTGAAGTTAGTATAGATGAAAGTGGTGCTACTTTGAGTGGAGATGATTCTACTATTAAAGTAGGAGCTGATGGGGTAGAAGTAGAGGCTTGAGTTCATAGTATTAAAGCTGATGGTAAAGGAACTATCCAAGTAGAAGCTGATGGAACTGCTTTACAAGTATGACCAGATGGAGAAATGGTTGTGATTGAAGAAACTGATACTCATACTGCTCCAGGAGATGGACCAAGTATCAAGGTATGAGAAGATGGAATACAGGTAAATGGACCAGATGGTAGTATAAATGTAGATAAAGATGGAGCTACTATGGAAGCTAAATGAGCAACAATGAAAGTAGATGGATGAGGAGTTAGAGTAGATACACCAGAAGGTAGTATGGAAGTATGAAATGATGGAACAATAAATTTAGCTGGGGAAGAAGTAGATGTAAATCTAGATAATAGGTGAGCTACTATCAATGCAGGGGCAACAACTATTACAACAGATTGAGCATGAGTAGATATAACTACTCCAGATTCAAATATAAATGTAGGTGATGGAACTATAAAAGTAAACACACCAGATGCTTCTGTTAATCTAGATGAAACTGGAGCTACTATCAATGCAGGAGGAGCTACTATTTCAGCAGATGGGTCAGGAATAGAAGTTGGTAGTCCAGATTCAAGTCTTAGATTAGGAACTGATGGATCTGTAAGTGCTAGTAATCCAAATGGAACTGTAGATACAGATTCAGCAACACTAAATGTGGGAGATACTACTATAACAGTTGATGGATGAGGTGTAAATGTAGATTCTATGTGAATGAATGCGGAACTAGGAACTGATGGTTCTGTAAATGTTGATACACCACAGGGAAGTGTAAATGTAGACCCAAATACAGGTATAACAATATCTAATGAATAGAAAATATTACTATTAATATAAAAAACCTCGTAATATATTGCGAGGTTTTTTATGTAAAATCTTAATAAGCTATTGAAATAAATTATAAAAAATATATACCAAATGAACTAGTAAATTTATTTTTTTTCTGAGAATATGAGTAAAGTAATTAAAATATTTATTTTTTCTATAATGGTTTTTGTAATTATCTATCTTACATATCTTCCATATAAAAGACAGCAGATAGAGGAATATGTGAATACTGTAGATAATATAAACAATAAACTAGATGAAGAAATAATGAAAAGTATTGATTTCGATTCAATGATTAGTACAGGTACTGTCGTAGTTTCTACAGGATTTGACCAAGAACAAGTATATAAAAGTATTATTATAGATCAACTAGCTGATATAGATGAGATTACAGAAGTATTAGAACAAAATAAGTGAGAAGTTTTTAATAAATGAAGTTTGAGATTTCAAAAACTTTATGTTTCTTCTATGAATAAAAAAAATATAGATACAGCAATTCGTTCTATAGAATATATATTGAAAGAAACTCCAGAGGATACCGCTTGGATGAAAAAATTGGTAGATTTGTTAGTTCAAATATGAGAGTATAAAAAGGCTGAAAATTATATTAAAAAATTATTAAAATTAGATCCTAGTAGTGATAATGTTAAAACTTTCATATATATAAAATTACAGAATATAAACTATTATGATAAAGAAGAAGTGAAAGAGTTGCGTAATGTTATAAGAGCTTTATACAAGAAAAAAATAATAAATTATCAAGATTATTCTTTTTATAGTTTTTTATCTCTTCTTATATCAGATTGGGAAATAGATAATATAAGATTATCTATCGATTCAGCTAAAAATATTTTTACAGGAGATAGGTTAGAATTAATTGATGATATACATGAAAGTTTTTCTGTATCAGATGTTTATCAAGGTACTTCGGATTATTATGTAAAAGCTTTAGTTTCTTTGAATTTGTTACAATATTGATATTTTGGATTATCTAAAAAAATGGCTCAAGAAGTTTATGCTATTGACCCAGACTATGTGCTTCCTATACAAGTTTTGTCTTATTCAAATTTCTTTATATGAGATTATAAACAAGCTTTGAATTGGCTAAATAAACTTAAATCTTTAGATCAAAAAAATCAGGAATATTATAATTTATTTATATGAGTTTCTTATTACTGGAACGGAGATTATAAAGATAGTTTACTATATCTAGATCAATTAACTAATAAAGAAGGTATGTGAGAAAATGAGTATTTAGATGCGCTTCGTTATAAATTTTTGAATTATAAACATCTAAAAGATGAAAATAATATGACAAGAATAATAAAGGAAATGAAGTTTGATACATTGAATTCCGTAGATTATTATAATTTTTTCACTTTCTTACTTTTCAAATGTGATGACTGCTATGAAAATGATAAAAGTTTAATGATAGATTTAATAAAATCTTGTTATGAAGACTTACCTGAATCTCAAGTTTATATGTGTTGGTATTGAAAGGCAAATCTTTATTATAAATATAAAAAATACGATCTTTCTACAGAATATTATGAGAAGTTGAGTGATTATTTTCAAGATTCTTATATTTTTGAAAGGATAGGAGATCATTATTCATTTACTGATAAGGATAAGGCAAGAGTATTTTATTTCAAGGCCCTTATGTATAGCGTAAGTGAGGAAGAAAGAAAAGCTATAAAATTGAAGATTAAGAAAATGTTTTAGGGGCTCCATAATTTGAAAGTTTCCTTCATTACATTTTTTTCCTGACGGACCGGGATAGCCTGGAAAATTGGTAACGAGTGAAGGTTTTTTTAATTATACCAATTTAGTAGTTTCAACTATCCCTAAAAACTATAAACTCAGTAAACTTTCAAATTATTCCACAGTGAGTTGCGTTTTTGTTTTGAGTATAGCGGGTTTCAGTTCTAGATTCAATTCAAAATTCAATTCTAGATTCAGTTCTAGATTCAATTCTAGGTTCTTTATAGGTTCTGACTTGGAACAATCCACAAGTGGATTATTAGACTTCGTTTGAGATTTTTTTCTGTATTTTTCTTTTTCTGACTTGGAACAATCCACAGGTGGATTATTAGATTTCGTTTGAGATTTTTTTCTGTGTTTTTTCTTTTTCTGACTTGGAAGAATCCCCAAGGGGATTATTATATAGCGGTGGAGATTTTTTTCTGTATTTTTCTTTTTCTGACTTGGAACAATCCACAGGTGGATTATTAGATTTCGTTTGAGATTTTTTTCTGTGTTTTTTCTTTTTTTGACTTGGAAGAATCCCCAAGGGGATTATTATATAGCGGTGGAGATTTTTTTCTGTATTTTTCTTTTTTTGACTTGGAACAATCCACAGGTGGATTATTAGATTTCGTTTGAGATTTTTTTGTTCGTTCTGGATTTTGTCGTGGAAGAATCCCTAAAGGGATTATTATGTAGCGGTTTTGTGTATTTTTTCTAGATTTGGTTCTTGATTTTTGTTAGAATTTGCTTAGGTCTATGTCTCATATCTCTTCGTCAAAGCTGTCTAGTACGTATTTTAGGATGTAGTTTATGCTGCTTATTTCTATGTGATTTAGTTGTTTTTTTATTTTTTTGTATATTCCGTCAAATAATTGGTTTTGGGAATTTACTTCTTCTTTTGCTTCGAATAAAGCGCTTAAGTTGTCAGCGTATTTTGTGATTTTTCATTCTTCTCATTTCCAAGGATATAGTATATAATCTCAGATTTTTTTCTTATATTCTTCTCCTACATAGTGAAAAAAGTAGTCGTCTAGCATTTTTATTTCTACTTTTTCTAGAAGTTCTTGAAATCATACTACTGCTTTTTTTGTAGGGGCTATGATGTCTCCAGTGATAGCTTCTGCTATGTCGTGATATAAGGCGCGTTTCATTATTTCTAACATATCATAATCAGAACCTTCATTATTTTCTATACTAGTGATTATATAGGCTAAGAATGCTGTAAATACCAAATGGGATATTACAGAGGTATCGTATTTTCTGATTTCTTGATTCCATCTTTTGATATGTGATAGTCTTCTAATATGTGAAAGGTATTTTTTGTAATTTTCATTGTTTAGTAGTATATCTAGACTTTTTAGCTCTTTTCTAGCTTCTGCAAGATAATCCTCTATTTCTGAAATAACAACATCATAAACATTGCTAAATACTCTAGAATTGATAGATCATTCTATAAATCCAGCGTATTTTTTTGCTGCTTTGATTATTTGTAATTCTTTGATTTTAGTTTTATCTGAGATAGTTTTTTCCATATCTTGTTTGATATAATCAGGAGCTTCAAATTGGAACATATAATTGAAAACTTTGTCAGTAAGCTTTTTGAAAAGTTCTTTGTCTATTTGTTTTATATATTCTTTGGTACCGCTTATTATATCTGATAATATCAAACTACTAAAAGAATCAAAAATAATTCTTTTTATAATAAATAATTCATCTACTTTGTTACCTTCTTCCTCTTCCAAATGTGCTAAAAATAACGCTACATGTACTACAAATCAGATATTATCCATGTGTGATATATTTTCTATCCTAGGGAAATTATTCCATCTTTTGATACTGGTTCATCTAGTTAGGATTAGGTTTAGTGTTTTTCAAAGCATTATTTATTAAATGTAAAATGTAAAATTGAAAATGTAAAATTATTTAATATATTTTCTCCCTTTTAACTTATCAGGGAAGTGTTCTTGGTCTATTTTTGCATTTTTGTAATCATGTGCATATTTGTATCCTTCTCCATATCACATATCTTTCATAAATTTAGTAGGAGCATTCCTTAGATGTAGAGGTACGGGTACATTTCCATATTTTTCTATATCTGCTTTGGTTTCCTTGGATATTTTATATACTATATTTGATTTTTTTGCATTTGCAAGATAAATAGCGAGTTGAAATAAGAAAATATCTGATTCAGGCATACCAATTTTTTGAACAGTTTCATATATAGTGTTTGCTAAAACTAATGCATTATTATCTGCTGGACCTATATCTTCACTAGCAAATCTAACCAATCTTCTAGCTATATAAAGAGGGTCCTCTCACCCTACCAACATCCTTTGTATCCAATAGCAGGCTGCATCAGCATCAGAATCTCTAAGGCTTTTGTGTACAGCAGAGATAATATTGTAGTGTTCTTCTCAGTTTCTATCGTAATAGATAGTTTTTTCATAAGCTTTTAATATATCACTTTTTTTGAGTTTCCCTTTGTTTCTCATAATAAGAAGACTTTCCAATACATTCAATGTATTTCTTAGATCGCCATTACACAAGTTAGATATAAAATCTATCTGTTTATCTCCAAATTCTACATTTGGGTGTAATTCCTGTATTTTTTTAATATTCTTAGTTAGAAAATTTTTAGCATCTTCGGCTGTTATTTTTTCAAAATTGAATACTTTACATCTAGAAAGTAGGGCATTATTTACAGTGAAACTTGGATTCTCTGTAGTAGCTCCTATCAAGATAATAATTCATTTTTCTACAAAAGGAAGTAATGTATCTTGCTGAGCTTTGTTCCAACGATGTATTTCATCTAGAAATATAAGGGTAGGAACTCCAAGTCTAAATCTTTCTTTAGCTTTGGCTAATATTTCTATAAGTTCAGCTTTTTTGCTTGTTACTCCAGACATTTGATAAAATCTTGCATTTATTTTCTTTGCTATAATATGTGCGAGAGTAGTTTTTCAAGTTCCAGGAAATCCCCAAAATAGCATAGAAGGTATTCTTCCTACTTCTAGGTATCTTCTAATGGGTTTATCTTTTCATACAAGTTCTTCCTGTCATACAAAATCTTCTAGTTTAGTTGGTCTAAGAAGTGATGATAAAGGTTCCATTATAGAATTATAAATTATAAATGAGAAATTATAAATATTTTAGCATTTTTGCTCTAGTTTAGAGTTAGAGTTTGAGATTAGAATTATTAATCCAATTTAGTTCGGTTTATATGATATTCTCTAAAAACGAAGTTAGTACAAGGAATTATATTGAAAAAAGTCTAAAAAACAATGATTTTCTATATATATTATTAGAGTTATAAATTTATTATATTGTTATAGTTACTTATATAAAATATATATAAATTATAATTCATAGAATATATTTTCTAAAATTAGTTGATTTTATAGTTATTTTCTGTATTCTTACAGATAATAACTTTAGATTATCTAAAATAATTCTAAAATGGATTACCTTATGGATATATTGAACTATAAAATCATTTATAATGAACTTTGGAGAGTGATAGTTTCGTTACTTATTTTGGTTTCATATTTTCCTATTTCTAGTATTGTTATAGCTTATATAAGAAGAAAATTAAAGAATTTCACAGATAAAACTAAAGGAAAAATAGATAATTATATAGTAGAAAGTTTAAGTCCTTCTTTGAAAATGTTTACATTTGCTTTTAGCTTTTATTTTGCTACTTCTTTTCTTATATTAGATTCAGAAGTAAAAGTTATAACTTCCAAAATTTTTAGTTTCCTAGTGATAGTTCCTATAGTTTTCTTTGTGGTTAGATTTGTTACCGCTATGCTAAGTCATTTCTTACAAGGGAATGGGAAAAAAAATAGAGAGCAGGCTACTACTATAGATTTGATAGTGAAAATAGTGAGAATAAGTATGTTTTTGATATGAGGATTATTGATATTATCTAATTTATGATTCAATATATCTGCACTGATTGCTGGGTTGTGAGTGGGTGGTATTGCTTTTGCATTGGCTGCGCAGGATTTATTGAAAAATTTATTTTCGGGGATAGCATTGATATTTGAGAAAACATTTTACAAATGAGAAAGAATTTATTTTCAGAATTATGATGGTAATATAGAGGAAGTAAATTTGAGGTCTACCAAAGTAAGAACAAGAGATGGAGCAGTATTGACTATACCAAATGCGATGTTGTCAGACAATATAGTAGAAAATGTAGATAAAGCTCCAATGCTTAGAGAAACTATAACAATAGGTGTAACATACGATACAAGTATAGAGAAATTAGAAAAAGCTAAGGAGATAATATATAATGCTATCAAAAAAGAAGACATTCAAGAAGATAGATGTTGGGTTTACTTTACGGAGTTTGGAGCATTCTCTTTAAATATTACTGCGAGATTTTTTACTAATAGAATTACAATGAAAGATACTTGGGGAATTAGAAATGAATTTAAAGATAGAATAAATTTTGAGATAAAAAAAGAATTTGAAAAAGAGGGTATAGAAATAGCTTTCCCTACACAGACTTTAAATATAAAGAAATAGTATAGAAAATTATACAATTTATAAAAGACAACTATTGTTTGAAAATTATAAGAAATATAACTTTAATATTGTAACAAAATATTTTTTGACAATATAGCTAAAAACTATATACTAATACATAGTATATTTATATAAACAAAAATATGACAGACAATTTAGAATCTACAGTTTTTAGTGATAAAAACATAAGAACGGTTGCTTTTTCTGATAAAATTAGGGAAAGGTTGTTTCTTATTTTGTTGAATGAGGCTAATTCTTTAAATAAAGAACATAGTGGATTTTTGGAAGAATTTGATAACTGGTTAGTTGAAAAATTGGTAAAAAGGGATAAAAAAACTATAGTAAAATCTTTGAAAAGAGTTTTTAAAGATATTACCGTGCATGGAAGTTTACAGAAAAATTGAAAAATATGATCAGCAACAGATCTTGATGGTAATGCTGCTATGTTATTATTGTGGGAAACTTGATTTTTTCAAACATCTTGATATAAAAAACATTTTATAAAACATGGTACTAGAAGAGATAAATGATTACATGTAGATGTAGGAGATACTTGTGGTTTAGAGATAATCCCTAGCACTAAAAATAGTTTCTTTAATTCTCAATTAGTACTAGATCATCACCCTATATGACCAGCTTCTGCTACATATATAGTATATCAGCTTTTGGATTCTTTAAGAATAATTAAACCTCATCAACATAGTCAAATAAAAAGATTTGTAGACTTTATAAATATTATAGATAGTAGAGGGTATCAGGCTAATTCTGTAGATTATAAAAATTCTTATAAAACATTGATAGGTTTACAGCCCTTTTTACCAGTTAAATTTATATACAAATATTTTGAGAACCCTAAATTAACAGGTTTTGAACCTATGCCAGATGAGTTTATGGATAATCTTATTAAATATAGGTGAAAAAAAAGAACAATAAGAAAAATTATGTCTTCTAGAAAGAATAAAGTAGAGGATTCTATAGAACAGATAAATAATCTTATAAAAAAACAAGAAATTATCTTTTATTGAAAAGATAAATTTATAGTAGATAAATGAGCTAAACTTCCAAATGCTATGGAAATTTCTGAATCTCGTAATGTATGAATTATTAGGATATATCCTAGCTGAGATATTTATGTATATCATAATAAGGGCTTAGATCCCGATTGGGCTAAGGTATGAAGACTAGTTAGGTGAAATATTTTATTTGTAAAGAAAGAAGACCATGATCATAAAGATTTTTGGCGTTTTTTTACTGAAACTGAATTGATTTCTAATTTGAGTGATTATATAGATTCTATAAAGGAATTAGAATCTATAGACTCAGAAGTTTATAAGAAAGCAGTACATGAAAAAATAGTTGTTTTGCAGAATGAAAATAATTATAGCGTTAAAACATTAAAAATATGAATACTTTACAAGTGAGTGATAAGCAAAGTAATGAAATTTGGTTTGTTTGTAAATATATGATGATTAGAATGACTTCTTCATAAATCAAAAATGAATATACCTAAATGAAAAAAAATATCTGAGATATATAAAATAGGAGATGATATAGAAGTTAAATTATTAGAAATTAATAAATTTAAAGGTGAATTAAAGCCAATTTGGACTTCTTAATATAAATCTATTAATACTACGATATAGTTATTTTATAAATCAAGTTCTGTTCTAATTTTCCATCCATCTATATTGAATCATCACATTTTCTTTAGTACATATTTAGTTAATTGTTGGTAATTTTTCATCATAGTTTCTATATCTTGTAATTTTATAGCTTCTACATACATTTTAAGAAAATTTGTATCAGGAAAATTATCTATATTATATTTTTTCTTATCTTTTTCATCAATTAGAAATCTTTTTATTTTATGCGTAGGAATATGTTCAAATCATAAAAACTTAGAATATTTTTCTAAGATTTTTTCTAAATGTACGTAATAAGTCATATAAAATTCTTCTCATTGTTTATCGGCTATTTCTTCCAGATTATCATTCATATCCCAAATAAAGTATTTATCTATTTCTGTAGGAATTTCTCCGGGTTTTTTATATTTTTTCTTGTTCCAGTCCTTAGCTTTCTCTATAATACTTTCTAAGTCTCATGTTTTATCAAAAAGAATTTTACCTGTAGTATACATATGTATATTTACTTTTCTTCTATTTTCATAGTCCTCTTTATAGTATTTCATATTTTGAACTAAAGGATTAGCAAAATATTCTACTAATACCCCATCTATAATTTCGTTTCCTCTTTCTCTCCAAGTAGTTCCTTCTTTTAAGATTATTTGTATATCAATATCAGAATGAGAAGTAGGGTTTCAAGTGATATAGCTACCACATACTATCATACCAGTAACTTCTGGTTTAGATTTCCATTCATCAACAAATTTATTTAATGCTATTTCCCAATTTTCCATTGTAAAAAATATAAATTAAAGTTTTTAAACTATATATAATTTAATTCTTCTCTTTTATTTATTTAATGTATTTAGAATTACTTCTTCATTTTGTTTAGTTTTCTTCTTAGGCTAGAGGTTATTCCTACTAGGACAAAGTCGTGTTCTGATGAGTTAGGTTTTCAAACTAGGCGATAACCGTCTGGGTCTTCTCTAAGACCCGTATACTCACACATCGTCTTTCTCCCTGCTAGATCCCGAGTATATTTCTTTCATTTAGGGTTTTCTATTTCTCTTACTAGTCATCTTTCAGATTTTTCTTTACCAGAAAGGTTTTTTGTATTTAGCTTAGTACTAGTTCACTTAAGTTTTTTCATTTTTTCTTGTTGTTTTTTTTTATTTGCTATTCATTGTTTATTTGTTCTAGAAGCCATATTTCTCAAATGTAAAATGTAAAATTGAAAATGTAAAATTCTTTTCTTTTTAAAACTTTAGTTTATTTTTAGATTTGTATCTATATATTTTATATATTTCTATTATAATTTTACTGATAAATAAGGGAAAATCAATGTTTTTTTATCTTTTTATTATTTTATCAGTAATCATATTTATTAATATAGATGGGGAATTGTCTAATATACCATCGTCTATTACAAAATCAACTTGCGAAAGAATTTCTTTACTTATATCTTTTATGTTTTTTATATTTTTTTCTCCAGCTAAATTTACGGAAGTAGTTATGAAGGCTTGTCATAGTTGATTTACAAAATCTTGAAAAGGATGATTTATTATTCTAACTCCTAAACTTTTATTGAAACTTGGTAAATCAAAATCATCTTCTGTTTCCAAAATAAAGGTACAGGGATTATTTTCTTCAAATTTCGATTTTAATTCATTTACATCTATACTAAAATTGAATCAGATCCAGCCCCAATTAGGTGCAATTATAGATACAGGTTTTTTAGGGTCTCTATTCTTTATTTTAGCTATTTTATTTATGTTTTCTTGATTATATATAGCTCATATTCCATATACACTATCAGTAGGATATATATAAATTTTGCCTTTTTCTGCATGTCTTATAAAATATTCCTTTTGGTCCATGAAATCTTTTAGCTTTATTATTTCCATTGTTATTACTTTGTTTTATTTAAATGTAATTTTTTTACTATTCCAAAAGGAGAAAGTACTTCTCTATATATCATAGTAAGTATAAATGATACAAATATTCATAATATTATATTATAATATCAAATAATAAGGTAACTTGATGAACCTACAAAAGCTGCAGTTATATAATTAGCATGTTTATAGAATGCGTAAGGGGTTTGTCATATTATAGTATCTCTAAGGACTCATCATCCTACTCCAGTTAACATTCATAGCATAGTAGCTATCATACCAGCTCATATTATACTATAATCACCTGATTTCAGAAAGAAGGTTAATCATATATTAGCTCATATTATTACAAATACTGCTAGTCATATAGAATCTATAAATCTAAATATAGTATATGCTTTGTTTAATATTTTTGGTATCATATATGTTATAATTCCAGATATTATACATATAAGAAGATAATTTATATCTTCTATATAAAAAAGAGGTGTTCTACCTAAGATAAGATCTCTAATAGTTCCTCATCCTACTGCTGTAATAGTACCAAGTGTAATTACTGCAAATATATTCAACCCTAGACTTCTAGCTTTGTAAGCTCCTCATATAGCAAAAGCGAAGGTTCATAAGAGGTCCAGTATATAAAATATATTCAGATTCTGTACAAAAGCTATATCCTCAAACATAAATTAAATATAGAAATTAAAATTTATTCAATATCGAAATTCTTCATTAAAGAATCTTTGGTAGTTTGATAAATGAATTCTCTTCAAAATAAATTATCATTTTTTAATCAAATATCTACAAATATTCACATAAAATGTCACTTTATAAGTTTATCTATTTTTTCTCTTAATAATAATCTTTCATCATAATCACTTATATTTCATAAAATATCTAAAAATCAATTACTTAAGTAATCATAATACAATGCCATCATTTTTTTATATGAACCTTGATCAATTATTGATACTATTTCTCTAATATTTCATACCTGTTTGATATCTATATTTAGTTCTGCCTTTATTTTTTTAAAAAAAATGTTTTTCCATATTCTCCATAAAAGTTAATAAGTTCATAGAATCTATTTC
>Ga0208901_1000491_pt1 | contig 18810 bp, 19 predicted proteins | sample AntAceMetag02UKF_FD_184764 | JGI IMG/M metagenome (GOLD analysis project Ga0208901, IMG submission 184764) | Saline lake microbial communities from Ace Lake, Antarctica - Antarctic Ace Lake Metagenome 02UKF (SPAdes) (version 2) | ecosystem: Environmental > Aquatic > Non-marine Saline and...
AAAACATCAAAGCCGACAAGTACGGCAGGGTTCCCGGACAAGATGACAGTGGAGGGGTTAGACGTCCCTTTCGGCCCTCCCCCGGAAGAATACAACTACCGTTGTTCCCACTGCCGGTATGAAATGAAGGTAAATGAAGCGATTATAGACGTTGAAATTGCGAAGGCAGAATTTGAAGGAAGAAATGTAGAGGGCTTTATGCCCCTTCTCGGTTGTCCCCGGTGCAATCGAGAAACAATGGAATATGCAGAAGGTAGAAAGCCCGCGCGTTAGCGCGCTAAGTTCAAAAATATGAAAAACAAAACCAAAATATCAATTATAACTCCGTCTTATAATCAAGGTCATTTTTTGGAGCAAACTATTAAATCTGTATTGGAACAAAAATATCCAAACCTTGAATATATAGTAATGGATGGCGGTAGTTCGGATAATTCCGTAGATATCATAAAAAAGTACTCAGCACAATTAAGTTACTGGGAAAGTGAAAAAGACAAGGGGCAGTCAGATGCTATACACAGAGGCTTTGGTCATTGTACAGGAGATCTCATTGGATGGATAAATTCTGACGATATTTTTTTACCAAATGCTTTTGATAATTATGCAAAAGCTTATATGTCTAATCCTGGTGTTGAGTTTATCTCAGGAGGATCAGTTCTTATTAATTCTAAGAGTAGACTCATGAAAAGTTTATTTGGTTTTCCTTGCATATATTCTGATAAAGGTTTGATGACCTATAATAGAATAGCAGGAAAAGGATTTAGGTTCTTACAACCTGGTTCTATATGGAGTAGAGCTGCTTATTATGAGGTTGGCGGCATAGATACAAATATGGTTTTTTGTTTTGATAGAGATTTGTTTATTAGACTCTCAAAAAGAAAACCAGGAATTGGAATAGGTAAATTAGTAGCAGGCTATAGAATACATGGAGACTCTAAAACCAGCAAACTACAAGGTATCAGAAAGAAAGAGGACAAATTATTAAAGATACGATATCAACCAATTTCGTCAAATATTATCAAACGCTATCTAATCAGAATATGCGTTATATTGAATAATAAACTCAGCATAATTAAAAATAATGCAAACTATTTACTAGGTAAATACCCTAATATTTCAAAGGAAAAATAATGTGACATTGATTGATATCCCCCCTCCCAAAACAGGCCATTGTAAAAGTGAATTCTCCATTTTTAAAAAAAACTTTTGAATGCCTTGTGTGCAGCTTTCTATGTTAACAATAAATTTGTATAGGATATAAGATGATTGACATAGTCATTTTGATAATGCTTGTGTTGTTAGCTGAAGTAAGTTTATTGAGAAATAATTACAAAGGAATCTCTCCAGTTATTATTTTTGTAGCTAGCTTTGTCTTAATTTATCTACTACCTCTTTTTTTTTATCAATATGTACCCTCTTCAAAATTGAATTTACTAAGAGAATATGAGATTGACATTGCTAAAGAGACAATAAGAATATTTATTTATACATGGAGTTTCACAACATTCATATTGATGTTCCGACTGGGTAACCTGAAACAGAAAAAAATAATATATAATTATAAGGAGATGAGTTCGCGTGTAAAGAAACTGTTACCCGTTGCTATACTGATTACAATCATTTTTCTTGGTGCAGGTGTGGGATTTTCACCTACTACAATGTTGAACCGTATCTTGGATCCAAGGCACTATACTTATATTAAATCCGGTATGGGTCCATTAATACATTTGCGATTAGGATTACTCTATGTATTGATAATGATGGCAGCTATGTTGGTTGTTATAGATAAAAAATCGATTAAATCAAGAATAATACTCATTGGTGTCATCTTTTTATCATTGCTTGGAGGAGGAAAAGCTTCTCTTATGATACCATTCTTAATAATATTTATAGTTTATATGAAATTAAAGCCACCACGTGGAATTCTAGCAATAAAATTATATAAGATGTTTATGGTGCAATTGTTCTTGGTTTTTTTATTAATGGTTTCGTTTTCGTTATTAAGAAAATCAGGGGAGCACATCCCCATGAGAGATATAGCTTATAATATAATTGAATACCAGCAAGAAGTATATTTTCTGCCTAAAGTAATAAGTATATTTGATTGGTCCCCTGTCTACATTTATGAAGCAATCTTAAGTTCAATAATTGCACCAATCCCTAGAATTATTTGGTCAAGTAAACCCTATGTTGGTTTATATAATATATTTTGGAGGCCTGTTTTTGAATCTAAGTCTGTACAATATCATACTTCAACATATGGCTGTCTGTCCGAGGCGCATATGTTATTTGGTTCAGTAGGACCTGCGGTATACGGTTTGGTATTTGCATTACTTGTCTATTGGCTATATAAAACGATTATTTCTTCACATAGTTTGGTAAAATTCTATGTAGCAATTTTTTTGCATTTTTGGCTGTATCTATTTTTAAGAGCTGGATTTACGGGAACGACTTTTTCTGTTGTTATTATTTACATAATGTTAGGATATGCCTTGATTCCTAAGGATAAAACAAGTCTGTCCATAAGAAGACATAAAATTGATCCAAAGTACGGTTAAAGTAATGAAAAATGGGGAGCATTCGCATTTTCTGACAAAATAGCTGAGGAAAAATGGACGCGCTCGTTGGGCTAATATAAACCACTGAAATTACTTTAAAAGAAAAGGCTGAACAAAACAACTCACATTAACTATGCTCTTTTGGGGAAGGATACCCTAATCAATAAGGAGCATGCCATGCGAGCGCAAGCGGCACCTCTTTTTTCTTCTGAGAACCCGGATAATACGTGGCGCAATGAGATTTTTGAATTTCTTAACGGAAAATTGGATGAAATCATCCTGCAAAACGATATGAAAAAAATCGAAGACATCAGCGGCGCAATTTTTCAAAGTAAATCTGACATCCTCGGACAGCTGGTTCACGGCCTTATCAAAAAAAATCACAGTGATTTATTGGATCAGGAATATTATCAGTGCCTAAAGTGCAACAAACTGATAAAATCCTGGAACAAAAAGGTAAAGTGGACAATTGAATCTCTTGGTGGGTGTTTTGATTTGTATCGTCTATATTTCTACTGCAGAGATTGTAACGTCGGATACTATCCGTTGGATGAGGCATTGGGCCTAAGTTCATCATCAAAGCAGTATGACATTCAAGATTTAGAAGCATGGTTGTCCAGTGAACTGCCGTTTGAAACGGCCGCTGAAACGTTTAATCGGTGCACAAATGATACCTTGAGTGTCGGCCATATGTTTGAGACGGCCAACCGAATTGCTAACCATTTTGATATTTTAGATGTTTGCCCTTCCAAAGATGATGCACTCGTAAAAAGTCGAAATTGATGAAATCGCCATCAATAATATCAATAGGTTACATCACTGGAAATGGCCAAAATCGGACTTTTTACGAGTGCATCAAAGATGAAATAGAGGTAAGGATAGCCAAGCTTTCAAAGGAAAAATTTCGTCGTCCTGTAATGATGCTGGCCATAGATGGGGCTCATGCCCCAACGAGGCCGGACCCTCGCCTTGGAAAGGCAAAAGAGGAAAAGGTGCTTAGAAAGAGGCAAAAAGATTCCGATTGTATTTAATTGATAAAGACAGGATTATCCATCTCATTAGCTGGCGCCAGGTTCAAGATGACAAGAAGCTGGCTGAAGCCTTACTGACCATAAAAGAGGCTGGGTTTGGTTCCTGAAGAAACGATACGACTCTGCGCCATAGGTGATGGAGCTTCCCGGATATGGAATCGGGTTCGAGAGATATTCCCCACCATCAAGGAAATATTGGATTTCTACCATTGCTCTGAATACATCCATGAGTTAGCCAATGAACAGTATGGCAAAGGAACGAGAAATGCTCAGGAGTGGGTTGAAGCAACATTTGCTCGTCTATTTCACAATATGGCGACTCAAGTCATAGCCGGTATCAAAAGGATGAAACCCCGGTCAAATGAAGCGAAGGAAAAAATCACTTCAGTAGTGCGGTATCTATCAAATCACAAGGAAAGGATGAATTATGGAGCCGCTAGGCGGGCCGGTTATCACATAGGAAGCGGAGCAATTGAAAGTGCCAACAAATTCATTGGCCATGTAAGGCTGAAACGCTCTGGCGCATGGTGGTATGAAACGAATGCAAATAATATTTTGAAATTCAGATGCGCAAAATATAACGGCACGTATGACACCATGATGGAGCGATATAGAGAGATCAATAGAAAAGAAACTTATGCCAAATTTTACCCTGAACAAGGTTAGTCAGAAAATGCGAATGCTCCCGAAAAATGAGATAATTTTGATTTTTCCTTTATCTACACTTTCAAAGCGTACAAGGTTGACAAAAATAGCACGAATTGCAACGGATTTAGGGCTGCAGATTTCTACTTGGTCGTGGGAAAGGGTGCCCGGTGAGGGGAATCAAGAGCTCAATATCCAATTTAATGAGCGCTGTGCCTTGATGACGGGAGGTGGTTATGCCCTAGGTAAAAAAAAAATACTCTACATGAAATGGATGTGGGTTGTTTTTGCTCGACTTTTACGTTTTCGACCCACTGGGCCCATATACTGTCTAGGCTTTGAAACAGCATTTCCGGCTTGGCTTGCTAGTAAAATAATCAGGTTACAATATATTTTCGATGATGCTGATAGGTTTTCATTGCTGATTCGGTTTCCTTTTATTTTCAACAAACTTGTACAATTTTTTGAAAGAAAAACTTCTGAAGGGTCTATTGTTAATATTATCCCGGGCTACGAGCGTTATGAATTTAGAAATAGCAAACAGCGAATACTTAAAAATCATCCTGATGCAAAGACTTTATCCCTAAGTAAAACTATTAGTGTTGAACGACCAGTTGCTGATTTAGTTATTTATGTAAATGGATGGATGGGAGAAACTAGAGGTATGCCTATCATAAACAAGCTAGCTCAGCGGCTTAATGGCATAGATAATATCTGTTTTATTGCGGCAGGTAGGGTTGATGGCGAATCTGCAAAATCTTTTATTAACCAGCCAAATGTTAGTTACAAGGGAGAAATTAGTAATGCTGAAGCATTATCTTTGTACCAAATAGTTGATTTAGTGTTTACCTATTACGATCCTGTGGTAGAGATTAACCGCTTTGCCGAATCAAATAAATGGGGAGACTGTCTTGCTTTCGCTGTTCCACCAATAGTAAACATGGAGGTTGTTACTGCAGAATATCTACGTAACAAATCAGCTTGCCTCTCAATAGCGTACCATGATGTTGATGGATTAGAATTAGAAATTAAGAATTTTGCATTACATCCCCAAAGTTTAGATATATTAAAAAAAAATATTAATTCGCTTACATCTCATATAGAATATTTTGATAACGGAGTTAAAAATATTTTTCAGGAAGTATATAATGACTCTTCTAAATAAAATTGAAAAATTTTTTGTTTTTATATTTACAAGAGGATTGTCATTTTACAGTCCGAGTCTCAGCACAAAATTTCAGATTTATTTTTACCGAAGATGGGGTATGAAAATAGCCTTCCCCCCACCTAACTATATCTCTTCTACCGTTTGGTTTGATGGTAGTGATTATTCACGAATCAAGTTAGGCGAAGGCTGTACAATATCAACTCATACGTCATTTCTCACTCATGATTGGGCACTCCATACAATCGGAAAATCACTTGGTGTAGAAAAGAATCCACCTCTTGGTATTCATAAAGAAATTATTATTCATGATTTCGTTTTTGTAGGTCGAGGAGTTATTTTATTGCCAGGCGCAGAAATTGGTAGGGGGGCAATTATAGGAGCTGGTAGTGTTGTAAGAGGAAAAATACCAAATTATAGCATTGTAATAGGAAATCCCGGGAAAATTATTGGTGATAGTAGAGAATATTTTTCAAAAAAAACAGGTCTGCATATAGCGTGAAACAAGTATTCGAAAATGGAATATCAATGATAAATGATTTTGATTTTAATTGTTTCAAGGCATTCAATCTTGATAAGTTTACTTGGTAAAAGAAAAAACTTATGAAACAAATCCTTCAAAATCTCAAGACTGGTCACACTAATCTGGCTGAAGTTCCATGTCCGGGTGCAAAGTCTGGAAATGTTTTGATTCAAACCCAGATGTCCTTGATTTCCCCAGGAACGGAGCGAATGCTGGTTGAATTTTCAAAAGGCGGACTCCTGACCAAGGCCAAGGCCAAGCCGGATAAGGTGAAACAAGTCTTGGATAAGGTTAGAACTGAAGGGTTGATGCCGACTCTGGAGATGGTGTTTAAGCGGTTGGATGAGCCGTTGCCATTGGGGTATTGTAATTCAGGAAGAATTCTGGAATTGGGGAATGCTGGGATACTGGGATTACAGGCAGGGGATCGGGTGGTTTCTAATGGGCCACATGCGGAGTTGGTGTGTGTGCCGGAGAATCTTTGTGCCAGGATTCCGGATGGGGTGACGGATGAACCGGCGACTTTTACTGTGCTGGGAGCTATTGGGCTTCAAGGGATTCGACTGGCTAATCCAACGTTGGGTGAGAAGTTTGTGGTGTTTGGGGCCGGGCTGATTGGGTTGTTGACGGTGCAGTTACTCCGGGCTTCCGGGTGTGATGTGCTGGCCATGGATCTGAATCAGGAAAGGCTGGCTCTGGCGCAGTCCTGGGGGGCGGAAATTTGCAATGTCGGGAGCGGTGATCCGGTAGCGGCAGCCAATGCTTGGACTGAAGGTGTAGGTGTGGATGCGGTGCTCATTACCGCCAGTGCAAAGACGGATGCAATTGTTCACCAGGCGGCGGAGATGTGCCGCAAACGAGGGCGCATCGTGCTGGTGGGAGTCGTGGGTCTGAATTTGCGACGAGCTGATTTTTATGAGAAGGAATTGAGTTTTCAGGTGTCTTGCAGTTATGGCCCGGGTCGTTACGATGATACCTATGAGCAAAAGGGGCAGGATTATCCCATTGGGTATGTTCGGTGGACTGAGCAACGGAATTTTGAGGCCGTGCTGGGGATGATGGCAACCGGTCGCCTGGATGTGGCGCCGCTGATTACCGATAGGGTGGCTTTTGAGGATGCGGAGGAGGCGTATGGGAAGGTACTGAATGACCCTTCTGTGCTTGGGGTTATTCTTGAGTACGATCCGCAGATTACGCAGATTACACAGAAAGAAGCTGCCTCGCGCGAAGACGCAAAGACGCAAAGAAGACAACAAAATAAAATTTTTTGGGAAAAAACTATCCGCGTTCATCCGCGTTCATCTGCGGCTAATTCAAAGGCTGTGGTGGCGATGATTGGGTCTGGGAACTTTGCCAAGATGACCATGGCGCCGGCTTTGGCGAAGGCAGGGGCGCGGTTGAAGTATGTTTCGGCGAGGACTAATGGTGCCGCTGCCAGTCATATTGCTCAGAAGTATGGCTTTGAAAACGCTACAACGGATTTGGATGTTATATGGGAAGATAAGGATGTAAATACGGTTTTTATTACGACTGGGCATAATTCCCATGCTGCTTTGGTATGTAGAGCATTGGAGGAGGGGAAACATGTCTTTGTGGAAAAGCCGCTCTGCCTCAATAAAGAACAACTACAAGAAATAATATTAGCCGCAGACCCACGCAGACCCACGCAGACAGAAAATGTGTCGCGCAAAGACGCCCCAGTACCATCTGCCGGAGCTACGGGGCAGGCAGAGACGCAAAGTGAGTCTACGAATTCTGACATCCGGCAGTTAATGGTTGGCTTTAACCGGCGGTTTTCTCCTCATGTCGTTAAGATCAAGGAACTGCTGAAAAGCAGGGGGGAGCCGCTAGCGATGAATTTCACGGTCAATGCGGGGATTATTCCTCCTAATGTGTGGGTTCATGATCCGGAAGTGGGTGGCGGACGGATTATCGGGGAAGCTTGTCATTTTATGGATTTGCTTGCTTACATTTGCGGGAGCAGGATCGTGTCTGTGGCATCGGCTCAGATGGGAAAAGGGGTGGCCGTTAAGGAAGACAAGATGTCTATTGTGATGTCCTTTGAGGATGGGTCTATTGGGACCGTTAATTACTTTGGGAATGGGTCTAAATCGTATCCCAAGGAGATGCTGGAGGTTTTTTCAGATGGGCGGGTGCTGAGACTGAACAATTTCAGGAAGCTGGAGGGGTTTGGGTTTAAGGGATTCAGGAAATTTAAGACGCGGAAGATGGATAAGGGACACCAGGCCCAGTTTAATGCTTTTGTGGAGCGGGTCGAAAAGGGTGGAAATTCTTTAATTTCCATGGATGAACTGGTTAATGCTACCTTGGCAAGTTTTGCTGCTGTTACAAGTGCATCGGAAAGGCGGATGATTGATCTGGATCAAGAATATGGGAAGCTAATCGATTCCAGACAAAGTTGTGATGGGGCTGAAAAATCAAGTCCCGCCGATGGACAAGCAATAGAAAATGATATTTGAAATTGCCCGGCTCATGGGACCACAGTGGGTTGTCCCAAGATTAATATATGAAGTCAAATGTCGCTCTGGATGGCTTCAACAAAAAACATCAATAAAGCCATGGGGTCAAAACAGAAAAACAATCACTGGTAATTATTTCCAGACATCCAATGCATTGCCTTCTTGTTCTTTTGCCACTGAGGAGGCAGATAAAATATTAAGCGGCACATACCCTTTTTTTTCAAAACATTGTCAAAAAGTTGGTTCCCCGCCTGACTGGTTTTCAAATCCCTTCATAATTCCAGAACAAATACTTTCCATTGAAAATCCTTCCGCAGAAAAAAAACACTGGTCAAAAATCGATGAGTTCAGGCAAGGTGATATCAAGGGTGTCTGGGAGTTGGGGCGCTTTGCATGGGCTTATCCTCTGGCCATGGCTTATCGGAGTAGTAAAGATGATAGTTATGCCCAGGCCTTCTGGCAGCTTTTGTCAAACTGGATGGAATACAACCCACCCAACACTGGGGTACACTGGAAATGTGGTCAAGAGATTTCCATTCGATTATTTGCGGTGGTCAGTGCGTATTTTGCCTTAAATAATGCGCAAGCCACAGGGTCAGAACAAAAAAAGCAGGTGGTAAACCTTCTTTTTGAATCGGCAAAGCGAATAGAAAGCAATATTGAATATGCCCTGAGTCAAAAAAACAACCATGGTATTTCCGAAGCTGCCGGATTGTTTACGGCTGGAATATTGCTGAAGGAAGTGAAATGGATAAAAAAAGGTAAGTCGCTGTTGGAAGCCCAGGCAGAAGAATTGATCTATGATGATGGATCTTTTTCCCAGCACTCTGCCAACTACCACCGCTTGATGGTCCAGGTTTATCTTTGGGCGATTCAATTGGGCCGGGCCAATGAAGTGGAATTTTCATATGAAATGCTGGCTCGTATCCGGCTGGCAGGGCAATGGTTGAAAACATTCTATGATCCCTTAACAGGAAGGATGCCGAATTTGGGTTCCAATGATGGCGCATTGATTTTTCCAGTAACAGAATGTGATTATTTGGATTACCGTCCAACGATTCAAGCTGTTGGTGCAGTTGTTGATGGTCAAAGATGGATCAATCCAGGCCCATGGGATGGATTGTCTGAATGGCTGGGGGCAAAGAGCAGAGACCAGAGGTCAGTGGTCGGAGGTCAGAGGTCGGAGGTCAGAGTACAGAGGGCATGCAAAGCAAAGAATACAGGAATAGAGCTTAAGGTATTTGGAGATGGCGGCTATGCCGTTTTTGTAAAAGGAACTACCAAACTTATTTTCCGATGTTCGGAGAGATTCCGGCATCGACCAGCCCAATGCGATTTACTGCATGTGGATCTATGGCATGATGGCATAAATCTGCTCAGAGATGGTGGCACCTACAGTTATAATTGTGAACAACCCTGGCAGGATTATTTTAAAAGTGTTCAGGGCCACAACACCATTCAGTTTGATGATCATGATCAGATGCCCAAGATCAGCCGATTTTTGTATGGGAAGTGGCCAAAGATTAACGTTCAAAGTAATTGTGAAACCAATTTGTTCTATGTTCTGGCAAAATTTACTGACTGGAAGGGATGCTCTCAACATCGACATGTTGTATTTGATGATAAATCAATTCAGATAAAAGACAGTATCTCTGGCTTTAATAATAAAGCGGTTCTTCGTTGGCGGTTGGCCCCTGAACTGGAATGGATCCTGAACAACAATGTTTGTACAAGCCAGAAAGCATCTTTGGCAATTACCATTGATAATGGATTACAAGACATCCGGTTGGTTCAGGGGTGGGAATCATTATATTACATGGACCGAACCCCTTTGCAGGTGCTTGAAGTAACAGTGTCAAAAGCATGCCAGTCAATTACAACAGACATACACCTGATCTAATAAATCGTTCAAAATTCAGAAATGGAATAAAGTGAAAATCCTCTATTTTCACCAGCATTTTTCCACACCCCAGGGTGCCACAGGAACCCGTTCCTACGAGATGGCACGTCGGTTAATTGTCCATGGGCATAAAGTAACCATGGTGTGCGGATCTGGTTTTATGGCAAAGACTGGTCTTATGGGCGCATCAAGAAACGGCATCCGCAGGGGTGTTGTGGATGGCATTGATGTGATTGAAATTAGTTTGACATACTCAAATTATGATAGCTTGCCCAAACGAGCTATGGTATTCCTTCGCTACGCTTTAAAGAGTGTCGGCATCGCATGGAAAGAGAATTACGATCTGATGTTTGCCACCTCAACACCTTTGACCGCTGGGATTCCTGGCATTTTGATGCGATTACTGAAGCCGGGCAAACGATTTGTTTTTGAGGTAAGGGATCTTTGGCCGGAGTTGCCAAAAGCCATGGGTGTTGTAACTAATCCGGCTGTATTATTGGGTATGGGAATTCTTGAGCAACTCTCCTATCTGACCATGCATGCAGGGGTTGGTTTATCGCCGGGTATCAGAAAAGGAATGTTAAAAGGGGCGGGCAGCGGCAAAAAGGTTGCCATGATCCCCAATGGGTGTGATTTGGAAATGTTCTGCCCTGCAAAAGAAGGTTCCGACAACAATCCGACACAGTTTCCTGACATTCCCGCCACAGGGCTTCGATGCATATTTACAGGAGCACACGGTATTGCCAATGGCCTGGATGCGGTATTGGATGCAGCAAGAATTTTAAAAGAGAAGAGCAGGGGAGATATTCATTTGATTTTCATTGGTGATGGCAAGATTAAACCCCATTTAATACAACGGGCCACCAATGAAACGCTGAATAATTGTAAGTTTTTAGACCCAATTCCCAAAACCAGACTGGCGGATTTACTTCAGCAGGTGGACGTGGGAATGATGATTCTTGATAATGTACCTGCCTTTTATTATGGGACATCACCCAATAAATTTTTTGATTATATATCCAGTGGTCTTCCGGTCCTTAATAATTATCCGGGTTGGTTGGCGGGACTGATAAGTGAACATGAATGTGGTATTGCAATTCCGCCGGAAGATCCGGTGGCATTTGCAGATGCCCTTATTCAGCTGGCAGACAATCCCGACATGCGGAAAAATATGTCCATAAATGGACGTAAGCTGGCAGAAACGCAATTCCCAAGGGACATGCTGGCCGATAAACTGGTTTCATTCCTTGAAACAATCGGCGAGAAAGAAATTCAAAACACCTCGTTGAATTATGATGAGATAGGAATTGCACAATGAAAGTTATTTCCGTGGTGGGTGCCAGACCGAATTTTATGAAAATTGCGCCGTTTATCCATGCAATAGATGCACATAATGCTTCATCAAATTCCGAAAAAATTGAGCATATTCTGGTTCACACTGGCCAGCATTATGATGACCGCATGTCCAAAGATTTCTTCCGAGCACTCAATATCCCTGAAGCAGACATTAACCTTGAGGTGGGTTCCGGCACCCATGCCGAGCAGGTGGGCAATACCATGATTGCCTTTGAAAAGGTGCTTCAAAAAGAAAAACCTGACTGGGTGGTGGTAGTGGGCGATGTAAATGCCACCTGTGCCTGTTCCATCACCGCAAAAAAACAAAATATCAAGGTGGCTCACATTGAAGCCGGGCTTCGGTCCCGGGACATGACCATGCCAGAGGAGATCAATCGACTGGTGACGGACCGGTTGTCGGATTTGTTGCTGACGCCGGATCTGTTGTCCAACGAGAATTTACGCCAGGAAGGGGTTCCTGAACAAAGAATCAAGTTTGTTGGAAATATTATGATTGATACCCTGGAAGGCCAGCGCTCCAAAGCCAAAAGTCTTGATCCCATTGTCATTGTGCGTTCTGCACTGTTGAAAAATCAGAGTGAATTAAATTCAGCTCGTGAAAAAGCGTTGCTGGAAAAACAATTTGCATTAATGACCATGCACAGGCCATCCAATGTTGATGGTCGGGAAGTGTTAACCGGAATTATTGAATTTTTGATAAATGAGGTGGCTGCGGACATGCCTCTGCTATGGCCGGTGCACCCCAGAACCATGAAACAGATGCAGATTTTTGGTTTGTGGGAAAAGGCGCTTGCCTGTGATAATTTCCTGCTCATGAATCCATTGGGTTACCATGACCTTTTGCGGTTGAATATGGGAGCCAGAATCATGCTCACGGACAGTGGTGGTTTGCAGGAAGAGTGCTGTGTTCTTGGAACACCATGCTTGACCCTGCGGTGGAACACCGAACGGCCCATTACCCTGCGGGAACACGGCGGGGCTTCTGTACTGGTGGGCAATAGTGTGGAAAAGATTCGCAAGGCATATCGTGAGACATTGGCAATGCATCGCAAACCAATCAGTCCGGAATTATGGGATGGTAAGACGGCGGGGCGGATTGTGGATGCTTTGATTGCTGCTGGTATTTAGATTTTTCCTGCCCCCTTGTTTCCATGTGTTTGCGGTAATGGAGATAGAATTAGAAGAAAACTTTGTTTCTGGATTATCCAGCCTATAGGATTTCTTGGTTATTTTTATGTTTAAGCGTTTCTTTGATTGTACAGCCACTGTCATTGGTTTGTTTCTGATCAGTCCAATTTTGTTGATTCTCTATTTGTTGGTCCGAAAAAAAATGGGCACCCCTGTTTTTTTTAAACAGAAACGTCCTGGTCTTCATGGTAAACCTTTTTATATGTATAAGTTTCGTACCATGACCAGCGAGTGTGATAAAAATGAATGTCTTCTCCCGGATTGTGACCGTCTGACAGTCTTGGGGAGCTTTCTTCGAGCCACCTCCCTGGATGAATTACCTGAGTTGTTTAATGTTGTCAATGGGGATATGAGTCTGGTGGGGCCTCGGCCTTTGCTTATGCAGTATCTTGATCGTTATACCCATGAACAGGCAAGACGACATGAAGTAAAGCCCGGGATTACAGGGTGGGCGCAGGTTAATGGCCGTAATGCCATTACATGGGAAGAAAAATTCAAACTGGATGTGTGGTATGTGGATAATCAATCCCTTTGGCTGGACATCAAGATTCTTCTGATGACAGTTGGAAAGGTCTTCCATCGAGAGGGAATCAGTGCAGATGGGGAAGCGACCATGCAGGAATTTATGGGAAGTGACCAGAGGGCGGAGATCTGAGGTCAGAGGTCAGTTGCCAGAGAACAGAAGTCGGAGATCTGAGATCTGAAACCAGAGGCCAGAGAGGGGTAGAACATATGCAGATTAATTCAGCAAAAGACCTGAACGTGTATCAGAAGGCATATGCTTTGGCTATGAAAATATTTGAACTGAGCAAGAGGTGGCCGAGCGAGGAAAGGTATTCCCTCGTTGACCAGATCCGCCGATGCTCGAGGTCGGTTTGCGCGAATCTGAGGGAGGCGTGGGCCAAAAGACGGTATGAAGCGCATTTCATCAGCAAGCTGACAGACATGGATGGCGAGAATAGTGAAACGGATACGTGGCTGGACTTTGCAAAGGATTGTGGGTACTTATCGGAAGACGAACATCAAGGTTTGACCAGCCAGTGTCGAGAAGTGGGAGCAATGATAGGTGCTATGCTTAAAAATCCTGTTCCATTTCTCTTGAAGAATCAGACTCCTGACCGTTGATCTCAGACCTCGGAGATTATGCAACCATGGTGAACAGATTTGATGATTGGAAATACCCTGAGATTGAAGAGGGCAAACCCACGAAATACAATTGGGTTGTTCAGCATGTAGATAATTTGAAGCTGGGATACAAGACGGATATTGGGGCATTTACGTATATCAATGCGCAGTTTGGTGTGACCATTGCGGATGAGGTGCAGATCGGGTCGCATTGCTCGATATATTCGGTTTCAACCATTGATGAAAAGGAAGGGCCTGTGGTGCTGAAGCGCAATTGCAGGATTGGGACACATAGTACGGTTATGCCGGGCGTTACCGTGGGGGAGAATGCCGTGGTGGGGGCTTACAGTTTTGTGAATGAAGATGTTCCAGATGGAGTCACCGTTGTGGGCGTGCCGGCGAGAAGGATCAGAGGACGGAGGGCAGAGGACGGAGGACGGAGGACGGAGGACGGAGGACGGAGGTAGCCGCCCCGGTGAAACGAGAGGGAAGGTTTTACTGGGTAAACAAGAAGGCGCAAAGCCTTGACGGAAGTAGAAATTAGCTGCAAAAGAGTGCAGGAGGTGCAGCAAATGTTATTGTTGAGAGGCAGCTGGTTTACATCAGAAGCTGAAGGCCGAGTTGCAGAAACCGGGAAGGGAATAAAATGGACCTGAAACTAGCTAAAGTGTCCGCCGTTGTATTATCTCAAGGGAACAACCCGAGATTGTTGAACCCTGATTTTCTGGAAAGAAATGGAATTGCTCCGCCGGACTGGACTGTGAAGGATGTCTTGGTTACACCGCCTTTGGCCCAAGTTACGTATGAAAATGGGGTGCAATTCCTGGTGGAGATCGGCAAGCTCCAGATTCAAATCAACAAGCCGGAGGCGGTTTCCTGGGAAAAGAATCTGCCTTATATGGCAACAACTTATCTGGATCTTCTGCCGCATGTCACCTACAGGTCAGCGGGCGTTAATTTTATATTCAATGCTCCGTGCTACCCGGATCATCCTTATATGAGGCTTCTGAAAGGAGGCCCGTGGCATACTGGCGCAGGTGGATTGACTGGCGCGACCGTGGAATTGCAGTACCAAAATGAACTACCGTTCATGACTCTTAGAATTGGATTAGAAAAAAAGGCAGGTACCGAACAAGGCAGCCGTGAGAATTTGGTCTTCAGTGCGAACTTTCATCATGATTTCGATCAAGAAGATTCGGTTGGACGAGCGGCCTTCATTGAGAGCATCGGGACACTCAAGACCCGGTTTCTTGAATTTGCTAAAACGCTTCCGTTTGATTGATGGGAGGTCTCTTATATGCTATCCACAACTTCGATCGCCTATCAACCGGGATTTACGGGTTTGGAGCCGCTCACATGGAGCAGAATTGGTGGTTTGTTCTCACAGCTATTTTATGCGAAGGCCGAAGACCAGGAGCGTCTGAGCGAGCCAATAATTAGGACAGGTGTGTCGGAAAACGAATGGGGCGAAGAGCTTTCGGAACTTACTGCCCAATGGAAGGAACAGGAGATTCAAATGCTACTTGAATCCTTATCGACCGCACACCCCGCTGATTTTGTTGAAATGATCAAGTCGCGACTCCTTTCTCTTCGGAGCATGTTGCAAGATGAAGAGGGGCCGGCTGCCGACCTGTCGCCCGATTCTTTGAGGGCCTTTCTTGTTTTCATCCATCAGTTACCTGGCGTACGCCGGCCGAATATGGCGCTTACGTCCGAAGGAGAAGTCTATACACGATGGAAAGGGGACAATGGAAGGCTCTTCTCCCTTCACTTTATATCCGGTGAGAAGGTTAGATTTGCCGCCTTCCGGCCCAATCCCCGACACCGGAGGCTTGTCCAGCGGATCAGCGGCGTGGATGCCGCAGACACCGTTCTTCAGACTGCCGATGCCGCCTGTTCCGTTCTCGAGTGGTTGAGGCCATGATCGGGGAACTCCTTCCCAGCAAAGACCATACGGCACGTTACTGCCCGCCATCGAAGCTCTTAGAAGACGGCTCGGTTTCAGCAATTGCTTTCTATCTCAGGCCAGGTGAACCGTATGTGTCGGTGGAATGGCTCGAGTGCCTCAACCAACCGACCCGACACCAGGAGATCCGCGCAGTAGTCGGTATTCTGGCGCAGAAACTGAGCCTAAAAGGCACCGCCGGAATTGCTGTTACTCATATCAGGGACGTATGCGACTATGTAGCTGAAACATCGGGTTTCAAGATCCGGTTCGTTCATGAGCCCGAATCGAACGATCCGGCCCACAGCGGGATTTATGGCACAGATCAGGATGAGATGATGATCGCTGAACTTATTGCTGAAAAGATAACGGAGATGCATGCGGTCAGGGAATTCTTAGCTGATTGACGAAACGCGGCCACTTTTTTTGAGGACTTACGATGAAAAACAAAAGACTCTTTCTTTCACCACCTCATATGGGCGGGGAAGAGATTGAATTTGTAAGGCAGGCCTTTGAAAGCAATTACATCGCCCCGCTGGGGCCGATGGTCAACGGCTTTGAAAAAGAATTTGCCGAATATATCGGTATTGAACATTGTGCGGCGGTCTCCAGCGGGACCGCCGCAATGCATTTGGGGCTTCGTCATTTGGGGGTCGGTCCTGGCGACGAAGTCTTGGCTTCAACCCTGACGTTTATCGGGAGCGTAACGCCGGTGGTGTTTGAGGGAGCAACACCGGTCTTTATCGACTGCGACCGGGAAAGCTGGAACATGGATGTGGGATTGCTGGAGGCAGAGCTGGAGCGGTGTGCGGAGAAGGGAAAGTTGCCGAAAGCGGTGGTTCCTACGGATCTGTATGGGCAGTGTTGCGATTTAGAGCGGATTGTAGCGATTTGTGATCGGTATGGGGTTCCGGTTGTTTGTGATTCGGCGGAAGCGCTGGGAGGGAAGTACCAGAAGTCAGAAGTCAGAAGTCAGAAGTCAGGAAAAGACAGACGTCGGAGGGCAGACGTCGGAGAAGGACAATGGGTTCATGCAGGGAAAGGTGCTAAAGCGGCGGTATATTCCTTTAATGGGAACAAAATCATTACGACATCGGGCGGCGGGATGTTGGCTTCTGATGATGAGGAATTGATTGAGCATGCGAAGAAGCTGTCTCAGCAGGCTCGGGAGGAGTTTCCGCATTATGAGCATGTGGAGATCGGGTATAACTATCGGATGAGTAATATCCTGGCGGCGATTGGTCGGGGGCAGTTGCGGGTGATTGAGGAGAGGGTTAGGCGGAAGCGGGAGATTTTTGATTATTATCGGGCCGCGCTGGGGGATTTGGCGGGGATTGAGTTCATGCCGGAGCCTGGGTGGTCAAGAAGCAATCGGTGGTTGACGGTGGTGTTGATTACGCCTGATGCGTTTGGGGCGGATCGGGAACAGGTGCGGTTGGCGTTGGAAGAGGAGAATATTGAGGCTCGGCCGGTTTGGAAGCCGATGCATATGCAACCAGTCTTCGACTGTAGAGGTCAGAGGTCAGAGGTCAGAGGTCAGCAAGGGAAACAAAAAGAGGATGGATGGATGAATGGATGCGTGGATGGAAAAAAACAGCGATACCCGGCACGGGTAGTTGGCGGAGAAGTGAAGCAAGAACAGGATGGATGGATGAATGGATGCGTGGATGGAAAAAAACAGCGATACCCGGCACGGGTAGTTGGCGGAGAAGTGGCGGAGGATTTGTTTGATCGGGGGCTTTGTTTGCCTTCGGGGACGGCTATGACGAATTTGGATTTGGATTGGGTGATTGAAACAATTTTGAAATGCAGAAAATAGTTTCTCACGGATTTATGAGCCTATATCGGCATCCCTTTATTACAAGTATTTTGAAAACAGCCAGAAAAACGACTTAGAACCCAAATCCAAAACTCAAAACCGGGGTTATTCATGTTCCGAGTCCTGAAAAATCACAACTTCTTCATCATGCTGGTAATGGATGGGCTTTTATTGTGCTTGTCGCTTTTCCTGGCCTACTATATGCGCTTTGATGGGAAAATCCCTTCAACTTCACTGGTTCAATTTGTGAAAATTGTCTACTGGGTGGTTCCGCTGAAGCTCTTGTTTTTTTTATATTTTAATCTCTACAAGGGCATGTGGCGGTACACGGGGATTCAGGATTTGAAAAACCTGGTCAAGGGGTGTCTGGTCGGGTCCAGTGTGGTTGTGGCCATTTTGCTGTTGGCGTTTCGCTTTGAGGGGTATCCCAGAAGTATTTTTCCTCTGGACCTTGTGTTTACCTTTGTCCTGGCGGGGGGTGTTCGGGTAGGCATTCGCCTCTTTTACGGGCGAAAGGGCGGAAGTGATGCGGGAAAAAAAGAAAGGGCGAAACATCAAAAGCGGGTTTTGATTGTAGGGGCTGGCGATGACGAATTCGAATTTGGACCGGGTGATTGAAACAATTTTGAAGTCTCGCGCAAAGGCGCAAAGGCGCAAAAAATGACTGAAAATGAGATTGGAAAAATAGTGGTTGATGCTGCCATTAAGGTGCATAGAGCACTTGGGCCTGGGCTGCTGGAATCTGTGTATGAGCTCGTTCTGGCTCACAAATTGGGAAAGAGCGGATTGGATGTTGACAGGCAGGTTCCTGTTTCCATTGAATACGATGGGATTCTATTCGACGAAGGTTTTCGTGCGGATATCATTGTAGAAAAGAAGGTGATTCTTGAGTTGAAATCCGTTGAAAAGGTGACGGCCGCCCATAAAAAACAGATTCAGACTTACCTTCGCCTTACGGGCAAAAAACTGGGATTCCTCCTCAACTTCGGGGAAGCCTTAATGAAACAGGGTATCACCAGAGCCGTGAACAACCTGGAAGAATAATCTCGCGCCCAGTGAAACAACTGCAACAAAGGTT
>Ga0208901_1000496_pt1 | contig 18698 bp, 13 predicted proteins | sample AntAceMetag02UKF_FD_184764 | JGI IMG/M metagenome (GOLD analysis project Ga0208901, IMG submission 184764) | Saline lake microbial communities from Ace Lake, Antarctica - Antarctic Ace Lake Metagenome 02UKF (SPAdes) (version 2) | ecosystem: Environmental > Aquatic > Non-marine Saline and...
ATTTTTAAGGGCATTCACCCGATATTGATATGCAAATTTTAGGGCATAGGCATCGACATGGCCAATCTCAAATATTCACAATATGTTACGCGTTACGCCAGTTTGTAAGTAGGAAACTCGGGCTAGGTATAGACATAATGACGGTTCCATCATATGGATGCGTTTTTCCGCCAGAATTGTGCCGGAAAAGGGATGGGTGGAAGGTGTATCCGAAGATATTACAGCCCAGAAGCTGGCTGAAGTATCGCTTCGAGAAAGTGAGGAGCGATATCGAAACCTATTCACCTCGACAAATGATGGTGCATGCGTTCACGAACTTATATACAAAAATGATAAACCTTTAGATTATCGCATATCTGATGTTAATCCCAGATACGAGTCCATAATAGGTGTCAAAAGGGATGATGCCATAGGTGTCCTTGGGTCTGAACTCTATGGTTCTGGTGAAGCTCCATACTTAAATATTTACGCAGATGTTGTTAAGACTGGAAGGTCCAAGTCTTTTGAAACCTACTTTGCGCCGATGGGCAAATATTTTCTTATATCTGTATTTTCTACAGGTGCTCATAAGTTCGCCACCGTATTTCAGGACATCACCGACCGCAAGCAGGCGCAGGAGGCGCTGAGGGAGAGCGAAGAACGGTTTAATCTGGCCATAACCGGCACAGGGGCAGGACTGTGGGATTGGGATATGGTAAACGATACCGTCTATTTCTCTCCTCAATGGAAAGCTATGCTCGGTTATGAAGACCACGAAATTGAGAATGCCTTTTCAGGATGGAAAAAGCTCTGGCATCCGGATGATGTTACAAGAATTGAAGAAGCGCTCAAAGACTATCTGGATGAAAAGACTACGAAATATGAAATTGAGCATCGTCTGCGCCATAAAGATGGCGACTGGCGTTGGATACTGACACGCGGCGATATAATTAAAGACCACGATGGAAAACCTTCTCGTTGGGTGGGAACCAATCTCGATATCACCGAACGCAAATTGATTGAAAAGACTCTTCAAGAATCTGAAGAAAAATACGGTATAATATTTGATCAATCGCCTGTTGCCATTGAGTTCTATGATGCGCTTGGCGGATTAATTATTGTAAACGAAGCTTGTATGGAATTGTTTGGTATAGTAGATAAAAATGAGATTTCAGGTTTTAAGCTGTTTGAAGATCCCAATATCTCTGGTGAGATAAAAGCAGAATTATTAAAGAACCTTAGTGTGAGATTTGAAGCCGAATTTAATTTTGAAGAAGTTAAACGGCTGAAACTTTATCAAACTACCTGCTCCGGAATAAAGATTCTGGTTTGGTCTATTACCCCTCTGATAGTTGACGGTTTATTAATCGGCTATGTTTTACAAATACATGACATCACCGAGATCAAGCGAACAGAGGAGGCACTGCGGGAGAGCGAAGCACGCTGGGAATTCGCAGTAGATGGAAGCGCTTTGGGGCTCTGGGATTGGAACATCCAGACAAACGGGGTGTTCTTTTCAAAACAGTGGAAGAAGATGATAGGATTCGAAGATCATGAAATTTCCGGCAATCTGGAGGAATGGGACAAAAGAATCCATTCTGAAGACAAGGCAAAGGTCCATGAAGATCTTCAAAAATATGTTGGTGGCAAAACAACACTTTACCAGAATGAACACCGGGTGCTGTGTAAGGACAATTCTCACAAATGGATACTCGACCGAGGGAAAATTGTTGCCTGGACGGATGAGGGCAAGCCATTGCGAATGATTGGAACTCATACCGACATCACCGAAGCCAAGAAATCAGAAATAGCTCTCCAACGCTCTCACGACAAACTGGAAGCGAGGGTTAGGGAACGGACCCTCGATTTGCAGAAAACCCATGAACAACTGCTTCATGCTGAAAAAATGAGTTCCATAGGTAAACTTTCGGCATCCATTGCTCATGAGTTCAATAACCCTTTACAAGGTGTCACGAGTATTATTCAGGGGGTTAAGAAAAGAGCAGATATGGATCATGATGACGCAGAATTGATTGACCTGGCAATAAAGGAATGTCACCGGATGAGAGATCTTATTAAAACCCTGCAGGATTTTAATCATCCCACCTCAGCTCGAAAGGCTCCAATGGGTATCCATGCCGCCCTTGAGAGCATCCTCATGCTTAGCAAGAAAGAATATGCAACACGGAAGATTTCAATTACCAAAAAATACGCTGAAAATCTGCCGCAAATTGTGGCTGTTTCCGACCAGTTGAAGCAAGTCTTCCTGAATCTGCTGAGTAATGCCTCCGATGCCTGTGTTCAGGGAGGAAATATAACCATGGAGACTGATTCGGTTGAAGATAATGTGGTAATTCGTGTCCATGACACTGGTTGTGGCATCAGTCCTGATGACAGAGAGCATATTTTTGAACCATTTTTTACGACAAAAGCTGAAATGAAAGGGACTGGCCTGGGATTATCTGTTAGTTACGGAATTATTAAAGCCCATGGTGGAGATATTACCGTTGACAGTGAACCTGGTAAAGGAACCACATTTTCTGTTATTTTGCCGATTAAGGGAGTTCCTGATGAGGAAAAATAAAATTTTGGTGGTCGATGACGAAGAAAGCATTTTAAAAGCTATGAAGAAAGATTTTGAGCAGGAAGGTTATGAAGTTATGACTGCTTCATGCGGAGAGGAGGCTCTCGAAATGAATAAGTCTCAACAGTTTGATATGATTGTTACTGATCTTTCCATGCCAGGAATGGATGGTATTAAGGTGCTGGCTGAAGCAAAGAAACAGAATCCTGATATTGGCTCGATAATCCTCACTGGTTACGGTGATATGACCTCAGCAATTGAGGCATTGCGGCTTGGCGCTGATGACTATCTGCTCAAACCTTGCGATACTGAGGAATTGCTGCTAAGGACATCTCGCTGCCTGAAAAACAGGGAAGCACATCAGAAAGTAAAATTTTATGAAAACATTTTACCGGTTTGCAGTTACTGCAAAAGTATCAGAGATGACAAGGGGGTGGAACCAGGAAAAGGAAGGTGGATGCGGATGGAAGAGTATATATCCGCTCATTCAGAAGTTCAATTTAGTCATGGTGTTTGTCCGGAATGTTACGAGAAAGAAATGGAGAGTTTAGATCAATAGGAAAGAATAATCACCATCCCTGGCGGCGGCAAGGAAGACTTGGAGCTATTGTCAAGTGTTGTGTACGGGTTTCTAATGACCACCTCAGTGAAAGATGCCTATATTAACCTTGAATTTCCAACCCTTACTGAAAAATTCAAGGTTACATCTTCCAGTCCTAACCCTGCCGGTCACTTTCGTCCCGTCTCAAATCGTTAACAACACATCGGGTGCGTATCTCCTGTCCCTATTCATCATAAAAGTTGGACCTGCCATATTAGGTCAACCGAGAAAAACGTGTGATATCATGATTCTGATGGGCGAACGGAGGGCTGACATACCTCCAACATACATCAGGCGACTGTAGGGTGGGAATGAGCTCAATATCTCAAAAACCTCGGGCATGTTTTGCTTTCTATTTCATGCTCAAAAATGCTTCACTAAAATATTGAAAAACACCTTGCCATATTAATGATCGGAAACGACCGTTGGCTTCCCTTTCCGCGCAAAAAAATCTGAATGGTAATCAATACGGAGTCAATTCATAAAGGTTGAAAAGATCATAAAAACGACATCACAACTGAAATTGCGCGGCTAAAAAACCCGTTGAAATAGAAGAAGAAAATTTAATCTGTAAAAACACCCATACAAATTGTACTCTGTGTCTGAGAATCAGCCAGAACACATCTATTTGAGTTAAATATCAAACTACATCACCCTATTTCATTATTCAAAATATTCTTTACCTCTTTATCTTGAATTCCCAGGTACCGCATTGTAATTGCAGGACTGGAGTGGTTAAAGCGCCTCGCCAGCACCTCAAATCCGACTCCATGCTCCGTTCTCTGTATATAGCCGAAGGTCTTTCTCAAAGTGTGGGCACCGAAATTGCCGTTGATTTTTGCTTCCCGGCTCCATTTCTTCACCAATGAATTGACTGCCTGAATCGTCAGAGGCCCATTGCTCTTCCGGCTGTTGAACACGAAGTCGTCATCATCGGGTTTCAGAGATTGTAGATATCTGCTCAAGGCTTTAGAAACTGTTTTATTGACAGCCAGAAAGTTCTCTTTACCGGTCTTGGATTCAATTATGGTCAAGGTGTCTCCCGGTTTGAGGTGCCGCACCTGCTTCACTCTCAGCTTCAACAAATCTCCTGTCCTTAGACCGTTATTGATGCCCATGATGAACAACAGGTAATTCCTGGGATTGTCCGCCAACAGTTTGGACACCAATCGAATGTCCTTGATTCTGCGAATCGGTTCAACGGTGATCCGGCTGCCCTTTTTCGGATGATTCGGGTTGTTATTTGACTTTTTCATGGCTCTCTCCTTGATACTAACTATAAGCTAATATATTTAATGATAGTTAAGATATAAAATCAAGAAAAAACTCGATGTTATGGAAAATATGCTGTAAGTAGCTGATCTGTAATGATTTATTCCGATAGCACGAATATTAAGTTTTAGTGAATAGTTAAGATTCAGCCGGAGGTCGCTGATTGAGATTTCAGGCCGGCAAAAAACAAATATCCCAGGTGAATGGATTAAAAACCGAAAAAAGGGCAAGGTAAGACGTGTTATTGAGGGAAATCATCGATTTTCATAGAGTTTAATCCTGTTCTTGATAAACAGATCTATTGAATGAAAGGTTTCAATAATTTAAAATTTTACTGCCATTCTTAAACGGCCTTAAGCTAGTCGAATTTATAGAGAGCATGTCTTGTGAGCTTTTAATCGTTGGCCCGGTGCTTTTGGGAAGTGACAAATAAAAGTGAAATTTTTTTTATTTCTTTTCGATGAAGCATCCCAAAATTCTGATTGAGCTGCCACCCCACAGTTAAAAAGCATTCGACAGTAACTCTCTTACAATGCATTCTAAATACTAAAATATTCTCCCTAATAAAAAGATATTGAATGTTCACCTTTTACAGTAAACATTCAACACCAATCATCACGTCAGCATGCGAAAGATTCTTTAAACTTACGCAGAGCCGATCTTCTCATCCTTAAATAAGCATACTGGCCTAGCTCTAAAGTTTTATAAATTTGTTCCCTAGATAATTCTTTTAGTCGTGCCATTACAAAACGTTTTTCAAGGTTGTTCAGGCTTGTTAGATACCTCTCCCATGAAATCTTATCAATGACTTTATCATCGATAGGAACGGATTTATCTTCTAAAATGTATTCTGAAACTTCTTCGGCAATAGCGTCAAGTTTTATTAGTTCAATATGTTTTTCTCTTCTTTTGAAGCTGTCAACATTAGAGTCCACAGACTTTCCTTTTCTTGCACATTCAATCATTTTCCAGACAACATTGTTTTTGATGAACCGATCCTTACAGTTGGGGTCATTTTTTAAGCTTAGCCACATTCCAAGTAATCCCTCTTGTTTCAGGTCTTCCTTTCCTTCCGAATTGTACAGGATGTGCGGCATAATACTAGGAAGGCGTTTCGTAAAGACTTGTTTTAATTCGGTATTTGTCATGATTACCCCTTTCTTGGTTTTATAGGGCGGTAATTCACATCACTCCCTTTGGTTAATGGTTGAATAGTCCTTTGTAACTTTCAGATACTTTGCAGGACTCATTTACCGCTGTCATTTCCGAATCCTATGGATGCCGTTCTTGACAGAAACCGTCTTTTGAACAGTTTTGATGATGGTGGTGTGAAATGTTATTTAGACCAACCGGGTTACTACTTGGGGGGGGTGATTTTGTTGAATTGGAGGAATGATGTTGAGAAGAAGGCTCGCCAAAACCCCGGTTGGAGTGATGACGGGCCCTCTAACTCGGGAGGCTTTCATGCTGGTCAATGATTGCACTCGGCTTGCGAGAGGTCATTGATATGTTCAACAAATCCGGTTAACGAATCTGTTTTCACATTACTTATGTTTAATTTCTCTATAAAAATCGAGAATATACAATTAACAGGTTGTACAGAGTGTTATTATTCATAGTATTATAGAAGGAAAGTATAACAGATAGGAAGTTGTGATGTGAAAATGGATCAATATTTAGACGTTTATCCAGCTCTTTCCGCTATAGAACATTATTATAGTGAATGTATTGCCAAATTAAAACCCACAAAAAAATCATATATAAAGCACTTCAAATTTCTGTCTATTCATTTTATTGATGCCTTAATCTGATGGATATATGATATGTTACGATAGGGATATTTTTGATTTTAGGGGCAAGATCATTCATTGGTATCAACAAAAGAATAAAAAATTATCATCTTCATTATCATCTGTATTTTTTTAGAACACCTAATGGAGGAAATACTTGTCTGGAGTTGCAATATACCGGGAATCTATCTTGACAGTATTAATAGAAAACATCAAATGGGATAAATCAGGAAGGGTTAATACTGTTAAGGGGATGGAAGAGAAATGATCTTGGGGATGAGATGATGCGGAAGGAAGTATTTGAGATATTCAGCTAGCCGATGCTAACTTAATACAGAAAAACATCACTCTTGGGTGAACAGTCTGGAGGGGCATGACCACCAGATGTTGGGGTGTTTTGGACACATCCGGAGGCCGGTTCAAAATACATATGGTGGGTATATTGACCTCATATGTCAACCTGCCCCGACCCGTTAGCCATCTGATATATGTTGGAGATATCTCAACCTTCCGTGCGCCCATCAGAATAATGATATCACACGTTTTTCCCGGTTGACCTACATCGCCAGATAGATCCAACTTTTATGATGAATAGGGACAGGAAATACGCACCCGATGTATTGTTAACGATTTGAGACGGGACGAACGTGACCGGCAGGGCTAGGACTGCCAAACGTAGTCTTCAGTTTTTCCGGGGTGGGTCAAAATTCCAGGTTCATATAGGTAGGGTTCCGTCTGGTTTACAGGGAAACATGACTGATTCTATGGATTATTTTCCCTCCAAAACCTCCCGAAGCGATGAAGCCAGGTTCCGCAAGTCTATGGGCTTTTCAAGATATTTGCATACACCAAGACCTTTTGCTTTTTCGGCCGACATCCTTTCGCTGTAACCGGTACAGATTATCACCCGCATGTGCGGTCGAATTTTCAGAACTTCTGCCGTCAGTCTGTCTCCGGTCATTTTGGGCATGGTCATGTCGGTGATAATGACATCAAACTGATCTGGATTGACTTTAAACCATTCCAAGGCCTCCACAGGTTTTGTGGTACTCTTGACCTGATAGCCCAACCGCTCCAAGCGCTGGTGGTTCAAATCCACCATGGATTCTTCGTCATCCACGAAAAGAATCCTTTCAGAACCCCCTTTGATTTCTCCATCGGGCTCTTTTTCTTCCTCAACTTTTTCTTTCAATACGGGAAAATAGACCTCAAAGTGCGTTCCTTTCCCGAGCTCGCTCTCCACTAGGATGATTCCTCCCAGATGCCCCTTCATGATGCCGTGAATCACTGAAAGGCCCATTCCCGTGCCTTTGCCCACCTCCTTGGTGGTGTAATAGGGTTCAAAAATTCGGGCCATTGTTTCGGGCGCCATACCTTTACCCGTGTCCCTCACTTTCAGACAGACGTAGTCGCCTGGGGGCAGTATCCAATCAAAACATAATTTTTCTTCCAGAAGACCAACCTTTTTGAGGGTCAATTCTATAAGGCCATCTTCTTCATACATGGCATGGAACGCGTTGGTAATCAGATTCATCACTAGCTGATTGATTTGGGAGGCATTACCCATAATATTACATGGCTCGTCCGAAATGTGCTGATTGAACTCCACGCTGGAGGGGATGGCAGTCCTAAGCATTTTCATGGATGCCTTTATGACGGGAACCATGTTTAAGGGTTTGTTCTTTTCATCCGTCTTGCGGCTAAAAGAAAGCAACTGCTGAATCATTTCCTTTGCCCTGACGGAAGCCAGGCGGATTTCCTCTAAACACTCAGCGGTTAGATTTCCTTTGGGAACTTCATTAATGGCAAGCTCCGCATTTCCGAGTATAACGGCAAGAATATTGTTGAAATCATGGGCAATTCCGCCTGCCAGGGTCCCGACGGCTTCCATTTTTTGGGACTGCTGGAGCTGGGTTTTCATGTTCTTGATGGCTGTGACATCTTCCATTAAGCCTTCTAAAATGATCGCCCCTTCTTTATTTCCTGTTTTTCGAGTATGCAATTTAACCCAAATAGTCTGACCGTCTTTACGCCTGAATTCAACCTCGGCATTTATAAATCCCTCACTAAGAATTTCATCAAACACTCTCGTTCTTTCTTCCGGCCGCGCATAGAGTTCGACAATACTGCCGGCAGCTTCAAATTCCTCAAAAGAAGAATAACCAAACATTTCCATCATTTTTTTGTTGGCGAATAAAAATTTGCCATCAACGGTAACCTGATAAACCCCCACCAATACATTCTCCAATATTTTCCTGTATCTTTCTTCACTTTCCCGCAACGCCTCCTCCGCCTGCTTGCGCTCGGAAATATTAGCTATAAAACTAATATTCACTGTTTCATCTGCGGATAGTTTGATTGCCCCAACTGCCACATGCATCGGAAATTCTGAGCCGTCAGAGTGTAAAGCAATTGATTCAAACTCAAGTGGTACAGGAAGTCCCAGTAAGCGACGGCGTGAACGTTCTTTGCTTTCTTCGCGAAATTGAGGGGCAAAATACTCATGAGCGGATCGCCCAATAAAATCTCCGAGACTTTTCAAACCCAATACCTCTAAATATTTTTGATTTGCATACATTCCAGTTCCGTCAAGATTGTACAGAGCTATAGCCACTGGTGATTGCTCTATAAAAGCCCGAAATCGCTTTTCACCTTCTTCTGCTTTATGTTTGGCTTTAATTAATTTAAGTTCTGCTTGCTTACGTTGGGTAATATCTCTCCAGGAAGACACTGAATACTTTATTTCACCTGCTTGACCTCTTATTGCATTAACATTAAGGCTCACATCAATTTTGCTGCCGTCTTTTCTTTTTAGAGTTAATTCTCTGTCTTTAATTACACCTGTTTCAACGAATTCTTGAAATGTCTTTTTCACCTCAGTCATACAATCGTCATGGTATAACTTGAATATGGGAAAACCGATAAGTTCTTCTCTCGAATAGCCGGTTTTGTTCAATAACGTCTCGTTGCATAGCAAGATACTGGCATCGTAAGCTGAAACTGAAGTATACATGTCTGGAGAATTGTTGTATAAAATATTGATTTTATTCTCCTTCTCCCGCAGCGCCTCCTCCGCCCGTTTGCGTTCGGTGATGTCGTTAAATGTAACAATGAGGTTATCGGGCAGGAAAGTGGCATAGAGTTCACAAATCCGCACAGAACCATCTTTACATGTAATCTGATATTCACCTGTATAGACGGGTTTTCCCGATTCACGGGCTATGTCCAGAAAAGGTTTCCATCGCTCAATTACCTGGCGCCGATAATCAGGATCGGGGTATGCAAGCTGAAACCATTCTGATGCTGTGGGTGCCGTATGCCCAAACAGAGAAACAGCACTCTGACTCCAGAAATAGACTTTATCATCATTTGAATCTACAATTACAATTGGGAACGCAGCAGCATCGAGGGTCGCCCGCAGTTTGCTTTCACTCTCTTGCAGCGCCTCCTCCGCCTGCACCCGTTTGGTGATGTCTCTGCTAAGCCCTTCAATCGCGATTATATTCCCGCTATCATCGAATATCCCTGTGTTGGATTGGATTATCCACCGTTCGTTTCCTTCCGGATCGAGTATCTTGTATTTATACGTCGGTGGCACTTTCCCCTCTATCAAGTCCGCCCATTTTTCCTTGAAATACTCTGCAAAATCGGGATGGATGACTTTTCTTATAATCAACGGATTTTCGAGGAATTCTTCCGCGCTGTAGCCGAAGACCTTTTTTGCGGCAGGGCTCATGTATTCATACTTTCCATCGGGCAAAGACATGCGGTATATTGCTTCGCCCTGCCCTTCAACCAACCTTCTAAATTTCTCCTCACTCGCTCGCAGCGCTTCTTCGGTCTGCTTCTGACTAGTGATGTCCTGAGCCGTCCCTTTCATTATTAGGCTTTTTCCATCTTCCTGATGTACAATCAGGACCTCCTCACGAATATGCTTTACAACACCATTATCCACAACAATTCTATATTCCGATCGATAACTTTCACCCTTTTCGACCTGTCCTCTGATGGCATCTCTGTCCTCGGGATGGATACGTTCTATGAAAACTCCAATTGATACCGGTCCAGCGTCCTTATCAATCTCGAATATCGAGTACAATTCATCAGACCAAATGAGGATATCCTCCTGTGGGTCGTATTTCCAATGACCCATGCGTGCAAGTAATTGAGCCTCTTTGTAGAGCTTTTCACTTGCAATAAGTTTCTCCTCTGCTCGCTTGCACTCAAAGGCTACATTTTCAAATTCCTTAACCTTTTGTTCTAATTCTTCATAGGTTGGCTTTTTTGCCATCAGAAGATCCTCTTGTTGTTAAGCACTTCCCTTACCTTCCAGGCTAACATTATCACCATCAAAAAGGCGCCGCTGTTTATTCCTGTTTTTTTCATTTCAAACCAATTGGCTTATTTCATATACTTTATCGCCTTTGATTATCTTTTTTGAACCATCGGAAATGGTCCAAACCCCATTACCACTTGGCTTACCTTCCACCCATTCACCTTCAAAACTGGTGCCATCTGTAAAAGTCCAAACACCATATCCATTTGGCTTATCATCTACCATTTCTCCATGATATTTGGAACCGTCTGCATAGATTTTTCCTTGTTTCATATCATTTATCACTCCTTTTGAGCTTTTGAATTATGGTTTCAAGCTTTTGAATGATTTCATCAATAGGATATAGAGACTATGATGGAATTGTAGCATCGAGATGATCTTGCCTGAGAAAAGCCCGGTGTCCACTAACATCATGAATCTCCTTCCCGATGTTCTACCATGGCCATAATCCAACCACCGACCTCGCCATTCACCCTTAGAACCGATATGATGACGCGGATCTCGCGGGCATTTATACTCGTTGTAAGAATAAGCCTTTTTAAGGTCTGGTTGTCTATTATCTTATGGAGGGTCTTGATCAGTCTTGTCTTGTCTTCAGGGGGAAATAGGCGCGTGATAGACCGGTTTAAGACTTTTTCAAGAGGTTTACCTGTTATTTCAAGGGCCAGTGAGTTGGCCCCTATAATCTCCGCGTCCTTGTCGATAACCATGATCCCCATTCCGATGCTTTCAAGGATTGCCGTTTGAAAGTTTGTATTTTCGATCAATTCCGAAGTCATCAGTCTTGGGTAGAGCCTGTCAAAACCGAAAAAGATGTCGCTGTCTTGATCGGGGAAGGGTTGATTTTCTGCATTGTCAATGAGGGTATTTAAATGCTCCTCCATAGTTTCCATAGGCCCTTTTGCAAGGTAGTAATCGCCCCCTATCTCCTCAATTTTATCCATCTGCTCGATGAGTGTCGCTGACATAACTACTATGGGAAAACCTGCATCAGCATATCTCCCCCGGACAAATCGAATGAACTGTTTGCCATCTATCTTGGGCATTATCAAATCCACAAAAACGAGGTCGAATGGCCCCTCCTTTAATTTCGAAATGCCCTCCTTCCCATCATTGGCCTTGACAACCTCGTATTCTCTGTCTTCAAGTAATTCTGAAAGGAACGCCACAAAGAAAAAATCATTGTCTACAACCAGCGCCCTCTTGGCCATTTTCACCTCCTGAAGGGAAAAGGAATTGGAAATCCAAGAGAACATCTTATTGGGAACCTTGCTCTTAGAGGATATTTCACGTCTTGCCTCTCAGGCTGGTCAGAATTATACGAACTCAAAACCAGTGAAGAATTTTATTCGGAATATCCTCACTTCCTTTTACTCCTGTTGTCCTACCGGCAACCTCACAGAAAACCGAGTCCCGGTCTCTTCATCGGATTCAATTTTAATATCTTCAGCAGACCTGTCTTTGAGGCCCGTGGGGCCTTCACGAAGCAACTGTTCCGCCCGATCTCGCAAATCTTTTGATTTCGCTGTGCTGTCATTTTCCATGGAGTTCATCTGTCGGGGCTTATAAGGCTCAAGATTCCAGTATCCAGTAAGGACTTATGAATCACGGGCAGCCAACAACCGGCCCTTTTCATTTCGCACTCCAAATGGGATGATTCTGAACTTGTTGCTTTCCGTCACCCCTTCGGCAAAACCAGATCAAGCTTCAGGAGAACCTTCTCCTTATCCGACAGATCGCCGATGATCCGGATAGCGGGTGCGGGGACCGTCTTGACCAACGTCGGGGTGGCGATAATTTTTTCATCTTCAGCTAACTCCGGAGATTTCTGAATATCTATGATCTGGAGCTCGACCTTTCCCTCCAGTTCCCCTTTGCAGATCTCTTGGAGGGCTGTAATGGCTTTTTTGGATCTGGGTGTTTCTCCGGTTATGTACAGCGTGAGTTCGATTTTTTCCATTCCTCTATCCCTCGTATAACGCGTTGTTCCTGATTCGTCATTCAATTGTTACCGCCCATCGCCACCCGGCTCTTGGACATTGGACTTTGGACTAACTCGTCATTAAATCGACAAATTTACCCCTTGAAATGCCTTTTTCTTTTCTATTTCACCGGGACGCCATTTGTCTTTAGGTAACTTTTTCCTTGGACAATCGTCCTTTGTCCTTCCAGAGACTTCCTCCATCGGAAACACATAAAAAAAGCCCCGGCACCTTTATACACCGGGGCATCATTAGATGTTCTTGAATGATCTTCGCTTAAAGTTGAAAGGTAAGAGAGAGAGAAGCAAGTTTTGTGCCATCGGGCTATCGAACATGGCTACGCTCCGGTAAAACTTTGTTTGATGGGACATAGTGAGATTTAAGTAATCATACTTGACCCAAATCGGCTTTTTGTCAACCATAAAGCGATTTCTTTTCTGGCGAAGATGAGAATTAAACGAAAACTGTTTAAGAAACCATTATCCTATAATCCAACTTCCCATAATCCCACCAGTAAATCAAAATGATTTTCAAAAAAAAGAAAAAGGGAAAGAAGACCACCACTGCACAGGATAAAGGAGGAACAAAAAGAGATTTTATGGTTCAGTCAAACTGGGAATAGCTTGACAGAAACCCTGTATATTGAGGGGTCAAAAACCTGTTAATATATTCAAGTCGGGGGATTGGGTAAACCTGAGATATATTGAGAATATGTCAACCTAATAGCCGCCTGAGATACGTTGGAGATATTACCGGTTTCTCCAAAAATATGGGATCCACAATATCTGGTATGACCGCCCAATATTGGAAAAGCGTTGTTGTCGGGCTTGAGAACCGCTTAGTAAGTCCAGGACTTACCCTGAACCGCGCAACATCAAACGGCAGAAGTTTTGTTCCAAGCCTGAATGCCAAAAGGCCAACAAAGCTGATAGTCAGAATAAGATTTTAAGATTGGATATTGAGCTATTGCTTTGTTTTTTCTACGTCAATGATTGAGTTCGTGGTGGTTGACGAAAATACAAATGGAACCATATTCCCATTTTCATCTTTACCATCACAAACAATACAATCACAATTATAACCAGTAAATTGGCGACACTCTTTACCGCCAACCCACCAATTATTATACCACGCGGTATGCCCTTGCGCGAGTGCAAAATCAAAAAACACGTAGTATTTGCCGTCGATATTCAGCGTAAGATCTCCGATAAATGCAAAATTGAGTTTTTTGGGTTCGGAGTTGAATTGATTCTGATCGGAGCGTATCCTGCCTTTCCACCAGTCGGCTGTATCGGTTGAGCCTTTGCGACCAAGCACAAAATCAAGAGTAGCATAACTATCATGCGTTAAGTGTAAATCTACTACTTTTTCTTTAAAAATGTGATGATCAGGATCTTGACCACTTGTTATATAATAGTCTGTGATAGTATATCTGCCACCACTTTCTACCTGCCCCACATATTTAAAAGTAAATAGTGCATAATTTAAATGATAGGTCATAGTCACTTCAAGCATTTCAATTTCATCCGCAGACTGCTGCTGCAGGGTAGCTTGATCAGGAGAGGGGTTTTCTACATCATAGTTTGTCAATAAAACATCACTTGAAACTTCCAACTCTGCTGCAACGGACTCTTTTGCGACTTCAAATGATGTATCATTCTCCTGCATTGATGTATGTACCATCGTAGAGATAGGACTCACAATTAATTGATCATCAACTTCACCTTGCAGGGGTGCAACAAATATCATTGGTTTTTCTACCAGAGTCGAACTCGGGGGCGCAGGGTAGTTTGAGCGCTTTATATTGTCTACGTGTATTTCAGCAACAACATTTAATGCTCTGTTTTGCGGAGCATCCAGGGTCCAGTGACCATTGGCATCAGTGACTGTTATGGTTTCCTCATCACATGTTGAATTTGAATTTATGTCAACGCAGACCCAGGCACCTTCATAGTGACTACCAATAACAACTCCCTGGATAGTTTGTGAAGTTTGATTATCACTACTATCACCACCACAACCACTCAAAAATATCATACTTAAGCCAAGAATCATTAATCTTAATTTTGTTGTCACAATATCCCCTTTCTTGATGGACATGTAAAAAGGACTTTTTAGGTGGACTTAAGGATTCAGGAATAATTGCGGCTGTTTGTTAATGTCAAATTTTGCCAACAAAACGAAATCAGGGCTGAGCCGCTGATGATGAACATTTTGCCGGAATCCTCCCGGAATGGGGGATGTTAAGCACCCTATTATATTATACACCATATAATCGGATTTCGTCACATACGGAATCTGAATTGCGGCTTTGAATTGATTTGCCATAGGGAACCTCTGATTTGAGGTTGAATCGTAGGTGGATATTTTCTGATGGAACGACAAAAGATACCTTATGTCAAGAAAAATAGGCTTTGGAAAAGGTCAAAAGCTCTTGATATTTGGCAACAGCCTGAGTCAAGGTTTTGTGCATGATCCTTGCGTACCACATTCGACCAAATTTCGCAAAGCTGCCAGAGGTATTGTTTCGTGATGTGGGGGTTTCTGGTTCGTTTCTCATTTGACACGGCGGCTGAGATACGTTGGAGGTATCTCAGCCCTCGGCTCACCCATCAAAATGTTGATATCAAAGGTTTTTGTCGTTGGGAATAGATAGCAGTTCTAATGCTACTTTCTAATATTTTTCGAGAAAACTCCCATTAGATGAGGTATCTGAGAGAGTGTTATGCTGCTAGCCAAAATTCTTTGTGACAATTTTTCTTAGGGCTGTGCTGGTTCAGATAATCGAGCATCTTATTCATGGCTGCTTCTGAATTTTCGGACAGGGTGGTCACATGTATGCCGTCCAAAACCCAGTAAAACTCGGAACCGGGGAGTTGAGATACAGAATAGTCGATGCTATATTCGGGGGCCTTGGACTGCATCCAACTGCATCCAACTGCATCATCTGAGCGATCAGGGCATCTTCATAGCCCACCACATCAGTTTCATTTGCCTTCTCTGACATTGTCTCCTCATTTTTGATGCTTTTATCTGTGAGCTTTGAAACTGCATTTTTTTTAATTCATTTACCCAGTCCTTGTATTCAGTTGTAACTACTTTATTAGATGGCATAATAAAACTCCACCGATTCAAATAACAATACCATCATCACTGTGTAGGTAACTTAACAAACACTTTCGGAGAATAATCCTTACTTTCCATCCAAAACATATTTTCATTAAATTTGAATGTACTTAATTTTAAAACTTCTCCATTGGGAATAGAAGGCCATGTGCCATCAGCTTTTGTCGATGCGTCCCATTGACTATAGTAAGATTTCTGGTATTTTGTATCGTAGCCTATCCAGTTAATGAATGGGTAGGTAAGACTCGTTGCATCTCTGGAAACAGGAACCGGAACTCCAGTCGTAAAAATAGATCGAGTAAAATATTTATTATCTTTATTAATTTGTATGCCAGGTGATCGAAACACTTTTGTTTGGTCCACAGCATAAATGTATGTATTCGTTCCGCTTACTACATATCGATCAGCAATTGGTAGGAGTGGCGTATCAAAATAGTTATTCTGTATAATCCAATAGTTAGTGAATGCCGTGATGTAGTCATAAAAAACAATATTTGGTAAATTTTGACTCGACGCCCATAGTGAAGATAGATAAAGAGGTAAACGGCTATTGGCTTCTTCAGCGATTTCTTTTATACTTAGGGTAGAGATACCCGACAATATATCAATAGAAATATTTGCACCGAGTGTACGTGTCCATGATAATAGAGAAAGATAGGGTTGTCCAAGTCCGGCTACTTTAATTCGTTTGATATCTTGGTCAATCACCATTGGTCCTAGTTCTTGAGTTGCAGAATATTTATCATATATACTCAATGTTGCGACACCTGTGGGATATTTTACATGTATAGCATATGCAGTCACATCTTTAGTAATACCCTCATTCACCTCTTTTGATGAAATTTCGGGGTCATGAAAATAGTGTCTTCCTTGGGTACTAGCATAACCACCAGAATTGGCTACAATACGACTGTCATCTAAGAGTAAGATTAATTTTCCTCTCAGCTTACTCAATGGAAGCTCTGCAATATTGACGAACGTATCGCTTGTGGTGTAGTATATGCCCCTGTAATTCCCTAAAGACCCTTCTAGGTAATAAATAGTTCTTTGTAAAGCCTTGAGTGTACGAAAATGGGATAGGTCGACTATCACTGTTTCGTTCTTACCCTCAGATAAAAACATTCTGATAGCTTCTAATACTTCATGCAATTTTTCACCACTACAGCCTACATCTGAACCAAGCTTCTCGCTCCGGTGATAGGTCATTAACACACCCCCTCTATCTTCAATTCTAATATCGAAATACCTGGTTCCGGCACGAAGCTGAGTAAGTATATTAAAGTATTGAGTCTGGGTAAGTCTTTGTTGACGGGTTGTAGTATAAGTCGCAGACGAGTCGTCACATCGACTAATACCGGCATCATGTGATCCTGGCATAATGACTTCATTTAATTTTCTTGTGCCTGGTAAAGTACTCATCCAGTTTACATAATCAAATTTAGTCCAATCAGGTATGTTAGACTCTAATATCTCATCGCCTTCACACAATTCAGTTAAATCAAGTTCTGGTTTAGCATATTCGAGATTATTGCATAAATACAAATCATCTTCTGTAATTTGTGATAAGTCGATATCTGAAAAGCCCATTTCGTGCGAAAAGAGAAGCTGTTCATTCTCATCCATATCATTATATAGCACTATTTCTAGTGGACAGGTTCCCCATTGTGGTTGAATAGCAGTGTTGTTTTCAAAAGATGAGTCTGTATCAAAATTAGTCGGTTTTTCTGAAATATCATTGACACACCAATCTTGAAGTTCTTGATTAAAGCTGGATGCCCCATAGAACATACTGCTCATATTGGTTACGCTATCTGTATCCCAATCTTCTAGTCCTTGATTAAAGGAACTGGCGTCTTGAAACATGCTTTCCATAGTGGTAACGTATCCTGTCGCCCATTGTCCAATATCTCGATTAAAGGATTTTGCAAGTAAAAACATATTTTGCATATTGGTAACATCGCCTGTATTCCAGGGACCAATATCTTGATTAAATGCTTCTGCGCCATTAAACATGTCAGACATACTCAAAACACTACTAGTATCCCATTGTCCAATGTCTTTATTAAAAGTCTCTGTATGCATAAACCACGAACTCATATCGGTAATTCCAGAGGTGCACGCTTGTGTTGCATCAACGCTACCACCATACATAACCAAATCGGTTCGGGCACTAATTTTAGTATAGATGATGCCATTTACGGTGTCTGAATCGTTAACATCTGCATTTTCACAGCGGATGGTGACGTTATTCTCATCAAGATAGAAGTTAGTGAGACTGCTGTTGCTGCCACTGCTGCCATCGCACCCAAAAAGAATTATGGGAAAAAGAAATAACAACAATGAAATAAATCGTTTAAGCTGGAAATCCATTTTTCGTCACCTCTGTCTTTCTTGGCTTACTTAAAAAAAAAGCTGTGAATATATCGGAGTTTATCATATTGTTATTAAAAAGCATACACCGGACAATCCTTTTTCGTCACAAAAAACATTTCGTAAAAACCTCCAAGTTCACGGAAAAATCGTATGGTAATTTTGGGACTTGCAGAAATTGATAGTTTTAAAGACACATTTTGTAAAAGATTTATGCTTCGTTTCAATGAAACGTAGAACCAGTACACTAGAATCCTTGTGATAGATTTGGGCCGAGGAAATTGGTTCGCACGAATTGATTATCCAAACTGGGCCTTAAAATATGTTGGATTTCCCAGAAAATATACAAAAGCAGCAGAACCTTCAAAACCTGGTGATTACATCCTTGGAAGTTTGTTATCCTCGGATATAAAAAATTCCTGCCCCCTCTCATTTCGTATACAGAAACCCAAAATATTTCGAGCTGTGCGGGTAGATTTTCATCACAATCAGCCAAGTGTCAATAAGAAATTCGATAAATTTGTCGCCAAGTAAAAAAGTACGGGACAAATACCCTCATTTATGAAATGATTTGATTCCGAAATCTATTCATAAAAGGAGGACAAATGGCTAAATATAGAGTAAAGGTCCACGTCGAGTTGGTTGAATGCGATGATAC
>Ga0208901_1000497_pt1 | contig 18664 bp, 15 predicted proteins | sample AntAceMetag02UKF_FD_184764 | JGI IMG/M metagenome (GOLD analysis project Ga0208901, IMG submission 184764) | Saline lake microbial communities from Ace Lake, Antarctica - Antarctic Ace Lake Metagenome 02UKF (SPAdes) (version 2) | ecosystem: Environmental > Aquatic > Non-marine Saline and...
GGTTGCGAAAGCGGCCATGGATGATAATTTTACTATACTTTGCCCTATTCCACGCAACTCGGTTATTAATTCGTTTGTAGCCACGTTATTGAGGATAGCGGCATGAAATGTTTCCGGGAAACTTCAGTTAGAAAATAGAGGCAAGGCTGAGACATTTGGGACCAATGGTGTCAAATTTGTTCAGGAACGGTATAATTTTTCGAAAGTTACCAGTGAGTGGTGTGAATTGTTTGACCGTTTAGCTCTTGGTAAATCTCCAAGACGTATTCCTTTTAAGAAGAATTTAAATAGACACCACAAGTATTTAATATTTTTAAATAAATATTTTCAGATGGTGTTTGGTGGGTTTGTTAATTGGCCGTCTATTATTGATATGAAATTATATTTATTTAAATGGTCATTTGTAAAAAAGAACAGAGGTTTAAAGTGAATATCCCGATTTATTCAATCTGTGTATCAAATTATAATATGGGAGATACTATTGAAAAGGCCATGTCAAGTGTCTTGGATCAACTTGATGATAGGTTTGAGGTCTTAGTTGTTGATGATGGGTCAACAGATGATAGTCTTTTAAAGATGAAGATGTTAGCAGAAAAGTATGCTAATTTTATTTATCTTCCACTTGAAAGAGATCCCAATAGAAAGCTTGGTGAAAACTGGAATTATTGCATTCGACAATCAAAAGGAAAGTATGTTTTATTACATGTTGATACTGATGACGAATGGGAACCATATATTTTGGACTTTGTAACTATTTTTCACAAAATTGAGAAATGTGTAAATAAAAACTTTCTTCTAATGGGACAACAGTTGATGATTGCTAATAAGGATTTTTTGATTACGTATGGTCCTTACAAGAATATTGCACGAGCTCAAGATAGAGATATGATAAGACGTATTGCTGCAAATGATGATTTAATTCCTCTTGACCATATGGTCTTTCGGACTAGAATGTTAAGACCTTCAAAGATTCAATTTTTTAAATCTTTGAGGGATATGTGGTTGAGGATTATATTTGATATGCGTACGGTTTCTCATGCTGAAAATTATATTCTTAGTTGCTTAAAATCCATTTTTATCAACAAGACTAAGAATTTCAGTTTTAAGGTTCGAGTATTGAGAGCTTTAATGGTATTCCCAGCTTTTTTTGTAAGCAAAAAATATGAGCCATTAATGTATCCAGATAATATGGCAACGCATAATGATTTCGCGAAATATTTTGAAGAGAATAGAGGTAGTTTTTCTGAAATTATGCGAAGACATGGTTGCGATCCTGATCTGTCATTTCTTTGTAAAGAAGCGCAACAAATTTTCAAAACCAAGGAGGGTATCTGATGACTCTTGCCAGATTATCTCTTTGCGCCCAGAAGATAAATAAGAAGTATACAGATTTTACTTTATTGGATGCTGGTTGCCGGACAATGGCCCTGCAGCCTTTCTTGAAAGGGTGTCGCAAGTATTATGGTACTGATCTTATTCCAGCTGATGGTGTGCTTCAATGTGATTTAGATACTCGTTTACCATTTGAGGATAATCAATTTGATGTGGTAACCGCATTAGATGTATTAGAACATCTGAATAATCCCCATAGCGCTCTTCAGGAGCTCTATCGTGTAGCCCGTAAAACTGTTTTAATATCATTACCCAATATGTATTACATTACATTTAGGATGAATTACCTGCGTGGGCGAGGCATTTCTGGGAAATATGATTTTCCTCCTCAACCTATTCTTGATCGGCACCGATGGATTCTTTCTTACAGTGAAGCTCTTGAGTTCATTCTTCAAAATTCTACAGACCATCATGTTGGGCATGAGATGATATTACCGATTCGTAGCCGAACCAAATTAGTGTCGGAGCCTATTGAAAAATGGCTCAGCACAATGTGGCCTAACATGTTTGCCTATGGTGTATTGTTTGAGATTACACTCAAAAAATGAGATGGAAATATCGAAAAATATAACTACCATGGGGGATGAGAGAAAGATGACTTCATTGTTAAGGATCCCAGGTTTATCGCGTTATTTGCGCCTCTCTAAAGACCTCTGGGAAATGAGTCTAACTAGGGCTCTTCAGTATGAAGTTATTCAGGATTATTCATTGGGGGGACAAGTTCTAGATGTGGGTGGCGGTGAGAGGGCTGATTATCGGTCTTGGCTTAATTGCACATCATACAAATCTGTCAATATTGATTCTGCCATAGAACCGACATGGATCATAGGGGATGGAGATCTTCTTCCTTGTCTTTCTAGTAGTTTTGACACAGTTATATCCTTTAATACCTTAGAGCATATTTTTGATGCCCAATTTGTTCTTAAAGAAATGTACCGAGTGCTTAAAACGGGGGGCGAATTATTGATTACTACGCCTTTTTTGTTTCCGATTCATGGTCATCCTGATGACTTTTTTCGGCCGACATCGAGTTGGTATCGACAGGCACTTTTGGTCGCTGGATTTGATGATGTTGAGGTGGTTCCACTATCCTGGGGGCCATTTTCCACACGGTTAATATGCTCAGGGATGCCTGGGCCTGCAAAGGCTTTGCGCAAACAGGTTGCATTATTGTTTGATTTGTTATACTTGCGGTTACGTAGAAAGCAGGAACCTTCAGTGGTTGAGGATAATTTGCAACGATTCGCTACTGCGTTTATTGTGCGCGCAATAAAATAGGTTAGTAATGTTCGATATCGATATTTATCTCGTCAGTGTTCTTAGTGGCATACAGTAGCAAATAGCGAACTAGTTGTAGAGAATATAGTTATTTACTTATGAGAGGCATTGTTTAAACACAAGTGCCATGTTCTAAACTCTCTTTCCTCAGAAGGTACATGTTGAATAATCCTTTAGTTACTATCGGCATTACGGCATACAATGCAGCTGATACTATAGGACGGGCTATCCGCTCAGCCTTGGCCCAAAGTTGGCAGCCAATAGAAATTGTTGTGGTTGATGACTGTTCAACAGATGATACAAACGATGTTTTGCTTCAATTGTCTGTGGTTCACCCTGAACTTCGCATATTTTGTAACCAGAATAATGGTGGTGTAGCTGTTTCTCGTAATCGGATCATCACCGAGGCTAAGGGTGAGTTTGTCGCCTTTTTTGATGACGATGATGAGAGCTTACCGGAGCGAATTACCACTCAGCTTTGGCGTATACTGACATACGAACGCGATTTTGCCAACGAAGCACCGGTGATATGCCATACGGCCCGTACCTTGTCTTATCCTGGTGGTGTCGAGCGAGTTGAATCGACTATGGGCGAGCGAGAAAGGCGCTGTGCTCCCCATAATATGGAGGTTGCTGAACGAATTTTGCTTGGAACTTTTGTAGAGGATGGCTACGGTGCCTGCCCCACCTGTTCTCAAATGGCGAGGTTGTCAACCTATCAGGATGTTGGTGGATTTGACCCAGCCTTTCGCCGGAGTGAGGATACCGAACTCAATGTAAGGTTGGCAAAAGCAGGGGCTCATTTTATTGGGGTTGCCAAGCCTATGGTGCTGCAGACAATGACAAAAACCAATGATAAAAGTCTTGCAGATGAATGTCGTTTTGCGCAGATGTTGCTGGAAAAGCACAGGGATATTGCTGACAAATATGATATGTTTGACTTCTGCCGTCGCTGGATTGATATTAAATTCGCATGGCTAGAAGGACGTAAATTTGACTTTGTACGTGGCTTTTTAAGTCAGTCTCTGAAGCATCCTAAGTTTGTTTATCTTCGGTTTTCATCTGCTTTGCCGAATATCGGTTTGAATCGAGCCTTTAGCAGATTTTACCAGCGGAATGAGGGCTGATATGGCTATACCCTTGGTCACAGTTGGCCTAACTTGTTTTAATGCAGAAGATACTATCAGCCGTGCAATTAGCAGTGCTTTATCTCAAGAATGGCCAGATATCGAGGTGTTAATTGTCGATGACTGTTCTGTTGATAATTCTATTGCTGCTATTAGGAAAACGATTGGCAATGATCCTCTGGCACGTTTAATACAGCATGAACACAATACTGGGCCAGCAGGTGCCCGTAATACTCTCTTGCGTGAGGCAAAGGGTGAGTTTATAGCCTTCTTCGATGATGATGACGAGAGTTTTCCTGGTCGAATTTCAGAGCAGGTAAAGGTGCTGACTGGTTACGAAGCGCGGAGTGGCACAGGTCTTGTTGCCTGCTATGCAGGAGGTGTTCGCCGATATTCTAATGGCTATATCAAAGAACTTCCCGCCATCGGCTCTTGTGGCAGTGATGTGCCTCATGGTTCAGGGTTGGCTGATTATCTACTTTTCTTTCGTAAGCGGGTGGATTGGTTTTACGGAGCAGGGGTGCCGACATGTGCATTAATGGCAAGGGTATCCACTTTTGTTGCTGTGGGTGGCTTTGATGCAGGATTAAGGAGAGTAGAGGATGTAGATTTTGCTGTGCGCCTTGCCCTAAGGGGGGGGCATTTTATTGGGACAACAGAAAGTCTGTTTATGCAGTATGCCTCTGATGCATTTGATAAATCTCCTGAGAAAAATCTCCAATCTGAACAGTTGTTGGTGAAAAAGAATAGAGAGTATCTGTCTTCAATAGGACGCTATTATTATGCCTTACATTGGCCCAAATTACGCTATTATCATTTTAAGCGCCGATATGGTTCCTTTTTAATGGAATTTATTGGTCTTTTCTTGCATAACCCTCTTTCTGTCGTTTTGCATTTGTTCAAAACAGGTCCACGTCGCCTCTGGCATGAAAGACGCATGAAACAACAGGTGTCACAATGAGGGTTATTTTTGTTGCTCGTGCCATAAATGATATGGCTGGTGGTGTGGAACGTATGATTACCACTGTAATGAATGCCTTACATGCTCGTGGTCACTCCATTAGTCTGTTAACGTGGGATAATAGAGACGCTGTTTCATTCTATCCAATAAATGAAGGTATATCCTGGGACAAACTTGATATCGGAGATGCGTCAGTAAAGGCTGGTTTGACAACAAGGCTGCGCAGGGCTGTTTGTGTGCGGAAAGCAGTGCGTGAGAGGCGGCCTGATATTGTTGTTTGCTTTCAGGATGGCCCTTTTGCTGCAATTCGTCTGTTTACCATGGGGATGAATATTCCGGTTATTGCCGCAGAAAGAAATGCCCCAACCAGATTTGAGCATAAAAGCACAGCCGTATGGCAAAAATGGTTGTTTTACCTAATGTTTTATTTTGCTAAACGAATTTTGATTCAATGTGAAAGCTACAGGTGTTTGTATCCTCGTTTTCTTCGGGGCAAGATTGTCACGATCCCTAATCCAGTAAATCCTGCTTCTCAATTTGCCCAACCTGCTGTTCCTGATAGTTCTGGGCGGTTCAAGTTGCTATCAGTGGGGCGGTTAAGTTATCAAAAAAACTATCCTGTCCTCATTCAGGCCTTTGCGTTGATTGCCTCTGACCTTCCTGAATGGGATTTAGTTATCATTGGAGAAGGTGAAGATCGTTCATATCTGGAAAAGATGGTTATAGACAATAGTCTCACCGATAGAGTTTCTCTTCCAGGTACGAGTAGTAAGGTATCTGATTGTTATGCTGCTTCTCATTTATGTTGTCTGTCATCCAGGTGGGAGGGCTTTCCAAATGTTTTGGCCGAGGCTCTTGCTCATGGGTTGCCAGGGGTAGGCTTTGCTGATTGTGCTGGTGTTCGTGATTTGCTGTCTGCCGGAGTAAACGGTTTGTTAGCCGACGGAAATGACGATGGCCATACCCTTGCTGAATCATTAAAGGTCTTAATGGCTGAAGCTGAAGACCGTTGCGAATTTGGAAAAAAGGGCATTTGCAGTGTTAGCGAATATGTGCCGGATAAAATTTTCTCTCAATGGGAACGTGTTTTGACAGAGGCTATCATGAAATGAGATTGCTTTTTTGTATCAAAGCCATGAACAATCCCGGAGGTGGGGCAGAGCGAGTTTTGGCAGAGGTGACTGGCGGGTTAGCCGCTCGAGGCCATGATGTGGTCGTTCTCTCTTATGATCCTCCTGGCGGGTCCTCTTTTTACCCATTGGATTCAAGAGTTAAACGGATTGAACTAGGCGTTGGCTCGACTACAGATCGTGCGACTGTCTATAGTACATTGTGCAGGATTAAAGCTTTGCGGGTAAGTGTTCTGGACTGTGATCCAGATGTTGTTATCGGTTTTATGCACAGTATGTTTATACCTCTTGGTCTGGCGTTGCTGGGGACTTCCATACCGATGATTGCCAGTGAACATATTGTGCCGGAACATTATAGATCTCGTCCACTGGAAAAGATTCTGCTGCGCCTTGTACCACTGTTAGCTAAACGAATAACCTGCGTTTCAGATCAGGCACGAAGCTCCTATTCCACTTCTTTGCAGAAAAAAATGGTATCTGTCGTAAACCCAGTAAATATAGCGGTTTGTGGACAAGCAGATGTTTCTGGACTGCATAGGCCTCGCAAGGTTTTGTTGACTGTTGGTCGACTTGATGCACAAAAAGACCATATTACTCTAATCGAGGCCTTTGCTGAGATTGCTCCGCAATTCCCTGTTTGGGATTTGCGCATTGTCGGTGAGGGTAAATTGCGTCAAAAACTCGAGGAGAAAGTTACGGAATTAGGGTTAGGGAAAAGAGTACTTTTGCCCGGGACTATAAGGGATATAGCAGTAGAGTATCTGTCGGCCCAGCTTTTTGTGCAACCGTCCCGTTATGAAAGTTTTGGTTTGACCATTGCCGAGGCTTTGGCCCATGGCTTACCCGCAATAGGATTCGTAGACTGCCAGGGTACCAATCAGCTCATTCAGCCTGGTCTCAATGGTGATCTTGCCAAGGGAAGTGGTAATAGGGCTGCCAATCTAGCCCAAACTTTGACGACGTTGATGCGGGATGATGGCCGACGTGTTTGCCTTTCCAGGAAGTCGGCTGATATTTTGGAAGAATATAGTCTTGAAAATGTCCTCAGCCATTGGGAACAAATAATTTCTGAAGTTAGATGAGTAAGGTTTTCATTTCGCATGAGGGCTTTGGGTGATATATGTGTGGTATTGTAGGTTGTTTGTGCAGTGAAGGTAACGTATCTGTAACAGTTGTCCAGCGTATGGCGATGCAGATTCAGCATCGTGGTCCTAATGACGCTGGAGTTTGGCTTGATAATGAGGCTGGTCTGGCTTTAGCTCATCGCCGGCTCTCCGTTATTGATCTTTCCCCTGCCGGACACCAGCCCATGCTTTCCCCATGCGGTAGGTTTGCCCTCGTCTATAATGGTGAAATCTATAATCATCAGGAATTACGAGAGGAACTGAAAAGTGAAGGTGGCCATTTTGATTGGCGTGGTCACGCTGATACCGAGACCTTATTGGCTGCACTTCGGCATTGGGGGCTGGAGAGGACTTTGCAACGATTGAACGGTATGTTCGCCTTTGCCTTGTGGGACAAAGCGGAGCGTACCCTCTATCTGGCCCGAGATCGTATGGGAGAGAAGCCTTTATATTATGGTAGAAGTGGGGCCACCTTCCTTTTTGCTTCAGAATTAAAAAGCCTAAGGGTCCATCCTGATTGGCAGGGGAGTATTGATCGTGATGCCTTGACCCTTTATATGCGCCATAATTGTGTACCTGCTCCTTGGAGCATTTATCAGGGGATTAGCAAGTTACCACCTGCGCATTTTGTAATCATTCGAGAGTCTGGAACGGTGATTTCCAAACCGGAGCGCTATTGGAATCTTGGGCAAATCGCTGAATGTGGTGCTGCGGAAGGTAAAGGGACAGCAGAGAATCTTGTCGATGAACTGGATAGATTGCTTCGAGATGCTGTTGGTAGACGTATGGTGGCAGATGTACCACTTGGTGCTTTTCTTTCGGGAGGGTTTGATTCCAGTCTGGTCGCTGCTCTTATGCAGGTTCATTCTTCTCGACCGGTCAAAACCTTTACGATTGGCTTTCATGAAAGGGGCTATAACGAGGCTGTGCATGCTAAGGCTGTTGCCTTGCATCTGGGGACGGATCATACCGAACTGTATGTAAGTCCGGAGGAGGCCATGGCAGTTATCCCTCGCTTACCCACAATCTGGGATGAACCTTTTTCTGACTCTTCTCAAATACCAACATTACTGGTGAGTGAACTGGCTAGACAGCATGTAACCGTGAGCCTTTCAGGCGATGGTGGCGATGAACTTTTTTGTGGGTATAATAGATATACCAAAGGTTATAATCTGTGGAAATATTGTCAATATTTACCATCACCTTTACGCCATGTACTGAAGGGAGTCATTCAGGCTGTTCCAGCAATGCCTATAGAATCTCTGTTGCGATTGCTACCCAAACGTTTTCAAATGCCGCATCTTGCTGGCCATCTGATAAAGCTGGCTGATGTGCTGCAAGAAGGATCGGGTGAATCCTACTATCATCGTTTGATTTCCCATTGGAAAAATCCGGAGAATGTAGTTCGTGGAGGTACAGAGCCGCAAAATATTTTTAATACGATTGAGTGTCTGCCGGACTTTTCATGTTTGCGTGAGCAAATGATGTATATGGATAGCATATCCTACCTTCCTGATGATATTCTTACTAAAGTGGATCGAGCTAGTATGGCTGTCAGTCTCGAAGCGCGGGTGCCATTGCTGGACCACCGGGTGGTAGAGTTTGCCTGGCAAGTTCCGATGTCATTCAAATACAGGAACGGTAAGGGGAAATGGCTGCTCCGTGAAGTATTGTATCGTTATTTACCTCGTGAGTTGATGGAAAGACCTAAGATGGGGTTTGGTGTGCCTATAGAGGCATGGCTTCGTGATCCCTTGCGTGATTGGGCAGAAGATCTGTTGAGTAGAAAAAGGTTGCAGGAAGAAGGTTTTTTTTATCCGGAACCGATACGTGAAATATGGCAGCAACATGTTAGTGGCGATCGTGGGTGGCAATACTGTCTATGGGATGTGCTGATGTTTCAGGCATGGTTGGATACCCAATGAGAAAGCGCAAGTTGTTGTTGTTTGTAACTGAAGATTGGTATTTTTGCTCTCACCGATTGCCTTTAGCATTGGCAGCAAAAGAAGATGGCTTTGATGTTTGTGTTGTTACTCGAATCTGTGCTCATGGGGAAGAGATTAAGGCAGCAGGATTTAAATTGATTCCTTTGGAGTTAGCTCGTCGTGGCATTAATCCGCTGACAGAATTGCGGCTTATTTGGCGGTTGATTTCTATATATCGATTCGAGCAGCCTGATATTGTGCATCATGTGGCTTTGAAGCCTGTTCTCTATGGGACTATAGCCTCAGTCTTTGCAAGGGGACCACGGGTGGTTAATGCTTTGGCCGGTCTTGGATTCTTGTTTAGTTCCAAGTCGATTAAAGCGCTGTTTGCGCGTTGTTTTGTGAAGGTTGTTTTTCGCCTTTTGCTAAATACTAAAAATAGTTTTGTGATTTTACAAAATCCAGATGACGTACGTTTGATGTGCGATGATCATGTAATAAACCGGAAACGTATTGCTCTCATTCGAGGTTCAGGTGTAGATATTCAGCAATTTACAGTTCTACCGGAACCGTCAGGTCAGCCCATCATAATTCTAGCTTCCCGTTTGTTATGGGATAAAGGGGTGGGAGAGTTTGTAGAAGCAGCAAAAGAATTAAGGTCTCAAAGTGTTATGGCCAGGTTTGTTTTGGTGGGGGAGGGGGATGTTGCAAACCCATCGGCAATCACAGATAAACAATTAAGAGACTGGCATGAAGAAGGTTATGTTGAGTGGTGGGGGAAGCTTAATGATATGCCGAAAGTGCTTGCGCAAGCTCATATTGTTTGTTTGCCTTCCTTTTATGGTGAAGGGGTGCCTAAGGTTTTGATTGAAGCGGCCTCTTGTGGACGGCCAGTAGTTACTACTGATACTCCAGGCTGTCGGGAGATTGTCCTTGATGGATTGAATGGGATTTTAGTCCCATCACGTGATTCTGCTGCTTTGGCTGTAGCTTTGAAAAAGTTGATTGAGTCATCAGATCTTCGTCAGAGAATGGGCGAAAGAGGCAGGGATTTGGTGGAGAAAGAGTTCTCAATGGAAAGAGTTAATAATGAAACTTTATCACTATACGAGGAACTGCTCAAGTGAGACGCATTTTGGTAACCGGCGCAAATGGCTTTGTAGGGAGAGATCTCTGTAACCAGCTAATGGCTCGTGGTTTTCCTGTGCGGGCTGCATTACGGTGTGGTAGTTTGTCGGCAGAGCTTAAGGGGTTGGAAGGTGAAGTCGTTGGCGATCTTGGCCCTGATACCAACTGGGAAAAGGCCCTTGTAGAGGTAGACTGTGTTGTACATCTTGCAGCACGTGTCCATGTGATGGCTGATAAAGCGGTTGATCCCTTGGCTGAATTTCGGCGGGTTAATAGAGATGGTACTGTTTGTTTGGTGAAACAGGCAGCTTTTAGTGGAGTGAGACGTTTTATTTACCTTAGCTCTATTAAGGTTAATGGAGAAGAGACAAAAGGCCATCCTTTTACAGCGGCTGCCCCACCTAACCCTGTTGATTATTACGCTGTGTCTAAAGCTGAGGCTGAGCAACAGGTATTGGGGATGGTTGGCACAGGGAGTATGGAGGTAGTTATTATTCGACCTCCCTTAGTTTATGGTCCTGGAGTACAGGCTAACTTTTATAAGATGATGCGAATTGTGGGCAATGGTTTTCCTTTGCCGTTAGGGGCGATTCACAATAAGCGTCGTTTGGTCGCGTTGGATAACTTAGTTGATTTGATTATTACCTGCATTGATCATCCGGCTGCGAAAAACCAGGTCTTTCTTGCTGGTGATGGAGAGGAACTATCCACAACAGAACTTCTGCAGCGATTGAGTTGTGCCTTGGAAAGGCCTAATCGGTTGTTACCTATCCCTCAAAAAATAATTGAGTATTGTTTAAAAATGCTGGGCAAGGGTAATGTTGCTCAGAGGTTATGCGGCTCTTTGCAGGTGGATATCAGTAAGGCTTGTGATTTGCTAGATTGGCAAGCGGTGGTTACGGTTGATGAAGCCCTTATGAAGACAGCAGAATGGTATTTGCATAATAAAACAAAGGAAGGGTGATTGGCAATGTACAAGTCAGCTTATGAAGAATTCAGGCTTGCTGTAATCTTTGTGGATTTGGAGACGTCATGAAGGTGTGGTCTCTTTTTATTCTGGCGGCTTCTTGTGCATTTCTATTCACCGGTATTTTTCGTCGGTATGCCATTGCACGTAACTTACTAGATATTCCCAATAAACGAAGTTCACATCAGATCCCCACGCCACATGGAGGAGGGGTGGCAATTGTCCTGGTTTTTTTGATAGGCTTGTTGTTTCTGTGGTATGCTGACGTTGTTTCAACTAAGTTGTTTTTGGCGTTAGAAGGTGCTGGAGGATGGATTGCGCTGATTGGCTTTTGGGATGATCATGTATCAATATCAGTTAAGTGGAGGTTGGTTGCACATTTTCTTGGGGCTGCTTGGGTTTTGGCCTGGTTGGGGGGATTACCACCGTTGCCAGTGTTGGGTGTTATAGTTGATTTAGGCTGGTTTGGACATTTGTTGACAGCTTTTTACTTGGTCTGGTTGCTTAATTTATATAACTTTATGGATGGTATTGATGGGATTGCCGGGATTGAAGCTATTACTGTGTGTTTGGCGGGGGGTGCTTTTTATTGGATTTCATCCGCGGCAAGTTCAGAATGGCAGGCGTTACTATTACTGTTTGTTGCTGTTTGTGGTTTTCTTCCATGGAATTTCCCTGTAGCCAGAATATTTATGGGAGATGTCGGCAGTGGGTTTCTTGGGATGATTCTTGGGGTGTTTTCTCTTCATGCAGCTTGGGTGCGACCTGAATTGTTTTGGAGTTGGATAATTTTACTTGGTGCCTTTGTGGTGGATGCCACGGTGACACTTATTGGGCGTATTTTGTGTGGCGAGCATATCTCTGAGGCGCATTGTGGACATACTTATCAATATGCGGCAAGAAAGTATGGATCTCATATTCCAGTTTCTTTGTCTTTGTGTGCCATTAATATTTTTTTTTTAGTGCCCGTAGCTTGGTTGGTCGCAGTTGAAAAGTTGGATGGAATAATTGGCGTGGGTATTGCTTATGTCCCTCTTGTGGCAGTTGTGTTGTGTTTTAAGACTGAGAGTGGCAAATAATAATGTTAATCCTTGCTAAGATCCTTCCATTTTCCCCCGTTAGCATCCTCTTTGAGTAGGTCTATTATTTCTTTATGAGAGTGCTTGGCATATGATTTTATCATATCATATCAGATCACTAGTGTCCCAACGTTTAATTAAACAATTTCAACTGGATAGAGTTGGGTGGTTTGTTGTTTTTGTAAGCTGACCCAGTAACAGCCTGAACTAATGGTGTTTTTTCAAATACTGTAATACTCAGAACCTGTAGGATTGTGTAAAGATTTTCCTTAATTCCAAGTCGTTTTTTTATGATCGCGATGAGTACATAAACGGAAACAGCGATCCATATTTGCGACTTGACTGCATTCTCCGATGTTCCATAAAATGATTTTATTCGGAGGTGTTGTTTTATCCATTTGAAAAACAATTCGACTTGCCAGCGCTGTTTGTACAGATCTGCTACGGTTTTAGCTGAAATAGTAAAATTGTTGGTTAAAAAAACGAAAGTTTTTCCAGTCACTGTATCGTGATATTTCACTCGACGCAATGCTTGGGGGTAGTCCACAGAAGTCTTCAGCCCCGTCAAAACTATTGTCTGGTCGCAGATCACACCGCCTGAAGTGTCTGCTTTGTGAGAGTATCGCCGCTTGTACAGAGTATTGGATTTTGCACGAATCAGGAAAAATGCTCCAGTGATGTGCATTGTATAAAGGCGTTTGAAATCTACATACCCTCGATCCATTACGTAGAAAGCGCCAGGTTCTGGAATGAGGATGTCGAGAACGTTGACGTCGTGCACTTTGCCATCGGTTATATGGATAAACTTTGGTATGTTGCCTCGCAGATCCAGCAGTGTGTGTAGTTTGACCGCTGCTTTCGTTTTCCGAAAAGTAGCCCAAGGAAACACCGACAAACATAGATCTATGGTTGAGGCGTCGAGTGCGTATACAGTATTGTCGAGATCGAGACCAAGATCCTCTTTGATGTAAAGATCGCGAGCAGTTGTAATCAATGATTGAGCAAGGTCGGCATATATCCGCCAGTCTCGAGTCTTGTTCGCATTTGCTAGAGTATTGCGGGCTATTCCACCGCGAATGCCCATATGGTAAAGCTTGTTGTGCTGTGCCCTTAGGCAGACTTCGATATCTCGCAGACTTTCTCTGTATGTAAGTTGCGCAAATGCCAAGCATAGGAATTGATCGAGACAGGTGAAATTTTTGATTTTCCTGTTTCCGTTGTAACGGTTTACACATTGCCTGAAGATGTGTTTTGGCAAGTAATCCATAACCTGAGAAAAAATGAGTCTGCCTGTGTACATAAGTTAGATCTCCTCGCCCAAAATTTGATAAATTTTGAGGATAATCTAATTTCAAGTCGAGAACAGGCGTTTTGTCATTAATGATTTAATAAATTAACAAGTTACGTTGTCTGTCTTAATGGACGTTGGGACAGTAGTGATATCAGATATTCAATATTATGAGATGGCTGGAAATACTATCATGACTAATTCTCTCATCAGAAAGACGTTTTTAAATCGTTGGTTGGCGTTCCTTCATGATCTTGTGTGGATTCCGATTGTAATAGGGTTAGCCTACTGGCTACGGTTTAATTTTGATAGTATCCCACCGGTCTACTTTTCCGGGTTCACCCTGTTTACGATGATTGCTATACCTGTCCAAGGGGTGACTTTTTGGTTTGTTGGCCTATATAAGGGAATGTGGCGTTTTGCCTCAATACCCGATCTATTCAGGATTATAAAGGCTGTTTTTGTGGGTGCATTACTTCTCACAGGAATTTTAGCAATTATGACCAGGCTAGTAGGGATTCCGCGTAGTGTTCTTTTTCTTTATCCTCTTCTCCTTATTGGAGGGCTCAGTTTACCAAGGCTTATTTATCGATGGTATAAGGATAAGCATTTCTCATTGCAGACTGGACAAAGAAAAAACGTAGCTATTGTTGGCGCTGGGAAGGCTGGTGAACTTTTGCTTCGGGATTTACGAAACCATAATTGTTATCAAATTGTTGGCTTCTTCGATGATGATTCTGCCAAACGAGGAAGAGATATTCATGGCGTTCCTGTATTGGGGAGTTTGGAAGAATTAAAGGAAGTTGTGCTGGAATATGGTGTTGAGGAAATATTTGTTGCAATCCCTTCAGCCTCTCGCAGGGATATTTTGAGGATTGTAGATATTGTTGATGCTTCAGGTACTTCTGTTCGTATATTACCTTCTCTTAATGATTTAGATAAGTTGCAACCAGTTGGTAGTCAGTTGCGGCCATTATCTGTGGAGGATTTGCTGGGTCGAGAACAGATTAAGATCGATTATGGTGCTATCAAAGAGTATTTAGCTCAAAAAGTGGTTTTGGTTACCGGTGCTGGTGGTTCTATCGGGTCTGAGCTGTGTCGTCAAATTGGGAAACTTGCCCCGGATAAACTTATTTTATTTGAGAATGGTGAATTTAATTTATATGCTATTGAACTTGAATTAAAAGATATCCTTCCAACACTTGAGCTAATAGTTATTCTTGGTGATGTCAAAAATATAGAACGGGTTGATTGGGTATTTAGAAAATTTCATCCAGAAATAGTTTTCCATGCGGCTGCCTATAAGCATGTTCCTATGCTTGAGCTAAATCCGGCAGAGGGCGTGCAAAATAACGTGGGTGGTACCCGGGTTATAGCTGAGGCTGCACAACGATATGGAGCAGACAAATTTGTGTTGGTATCCACAGATAAAGCGGTTAATCCCGCTAACGTCATGGGGGCCACCAAGCGTGTTGCAGAGCTGTTTTGTCAAAATTTAAACGGACGTTGTGGCACAAGTTTTATCACCACAAGATTTGGCAATGTGCTAGGGTCGACTGGATCAGTTGTTCCGTTGTTCCAAAAGCAGATTGAAAAAGGAGGTCCAGTAACTGTTACCCATCCTGAAATAAAACGATATTTTATGACCATTCCTGAAGCAGTAAGTTTGATTCTACAGGCTGGTGCCATAGGAGTTGGTGGCGAGATTTTTGTGCTGGATATGGGAGAGCTGGTGCTTATTCGAGAGTTAGCTGAGCAAATGATTCGCTTGGAAGGTTTTGAACCTGGTGAAGATGTTGAGATTTGTTATACCGGTTTACGACCTGGCGAAAAACTCTATGAAGAACTTTTACATGAAGATGAAGGGCTATTGAAAACTGATCACCCTAAATTATTCCTTGCTCATAGTCGCGTGGTTGAGTGGGATTGGCTTGGCGAGGAACTGAATGCTCTTCAAGAATCAGCTGTTTCACGAGATATTAATTTAGTCAAAAAGCATTTGCAGAATATTGTGCCAGAATATTGTCACAAAGAGAATGGATTATATGAAGAGTTATAACAGGTTGTGTCATCTTAACAGGTTGACACAGATGCTAATTGTTATTGTTATGCTTGTTTTTGGATGGAAGTGCTGGTTTCTGTTTCTGGAATCGCAGATGTTATATCTGCAGGCAACCCTTGAGACATCGGCATCGGGGCAGATGCAGCTGTATTATGATCGAGGAGATGGCTTTAATGAGCACGACTCAGTAGTTGTTAATATTAACAAGGAAGAAGGAAATGTAGGAAATGAAAAAAATGTCAAGTATCGATTCAATGTTCGACCATTAACTATTAAAGCTATTCGCTTTGATCACTCTCTCAATGATACCGGAAGGACACTTATAAAGAGTATGAATTTTGTCGATGGTCTCGGTAATCTCCTTACTGGTGTCAATTTGAGTCAGGACAATTCGACTCACGAAGATGACTCCTTAATTCTTATAGATCGGGAGGTGATGTCATTATCATTTGACCCGCCTATTTCCATAAAGCCAAAACGCCTGGTCGTTCTGAATAGTAAGTTTGTAGTTAGGATACTTCTGAATTTGTGTTTTGCGGGTATAGTTGTCTTTCTTGGCTTTTTATTCAAAAGGTTTATTCCAATAAATTTGTTGGAATCATTAAAGAAAAACTGTTTGTTCGTTACGAATCCCTTATTATTTAATGGGGTTATATTTGTTTCGTTAACAGTTCTCTTTTTATGTCTTTATTATCCGGTCAGCACCCAATTTATTCCTGTCCTCTTTCATAAAGTACTTTTATGTACCCTCATCATAACAATTGTCCGGTATGTTTTTTATGCAAGACGAAAAATAGCTAGATTACAGCATATTATGTTTTGTATGGCATTTTATCTTCTGTGGATTGCTATTTCAGTGTTGATGCATTATTACGCTGAAAATCTTGTGGGGAGGATAAATCATATCAGTATTATAGACCTTGTTAATCCTAATATGATAAATGGTCATGGTACTGTGTTTGATAAATTTTATGGGATGAGTTTACTTACAAATTTCAATTCACTGTTTATATATTATTTTCCTTTTTTATTATTTACTGCCATTGCACTCTTTGGGACAGATAATGAAGAGTGGAGTAAATTGATTTGGATTCCTGTGATTTTTGTACCATCCTTAATAATTGTATTTTATCAACATTATATTGATGTTTCATTTTTAAATAATTGGCCAACCGATAATTTTGTACATGGACTGGGGACCTCTTTTGTTTCTCTTCGAATTACACTATTTCTTGTCTTTCCATTGTGTGTATTGGCTGGAGTGATTGAAAGGAATAGATGGAAAAAGATTGGCTTCCTTTTAATTGCACTTGCTGTTTTTTGGATGACACGTTGTACAACCGGCCGTGCAGCAATATTGGGCACACTAATATTTGTAGGTACGATGCCAATAATTCGATTGTGGGTGAATGATGTTCCAAAAATTACTTGGTATAAGTATTTATCTGGCGCTTTCATTATTCTGCTTGGGTGTATTGCATTTACATGGTCAATTTCTCAAAAAAACTTGGAAGTTATAGGGAGTGTTGTTTCACACGATACCGTTCAGACCACACAGGCTTTAATGCATGGAGATTTTTCTGATAGCGCGATGGCACCACGAGTTGAAATGACCAAACAATCAATGAGGCTCTCAAAATTAGCACTTGTGTCTGGTTGGGGGCCAGCTGGATTTCAGAAAAATTCAGCTAGAATACGATATATAAATGGAGATAAGCCAGGAATACCCCATCATATTAATCTGTATTTACAGATGTGTAACAATTTCGGTGTTATGGGTGTAGGGGTTCTATTGCTTTTGCAGGTAATCCCGCTATGGATGATCTTTTGTGTTCGAAAGAAAATTAGAGGTCGTGAAGAAAGGTGGGCTGTGGGGATAGTATTTACAACAGTAGTAATAATGATGCTGTTGTTCCTGACGAATCCAAATATTGATTTTCCTGAGCCAATTTGGCTGTATGTGCTGTATCTTGGCTTTTTGGTTGCCACAGCAATAAAATATAAGTACACACCTACCGCAAGGTATCGGTACTGGCTTCTTTGCGGGGGAGTTCTAACGTCCTTTTTTATTGTTGGGACCTATAAAACTACTTTTGGAGAATATAATTATCAGAGTATTCCTGGAGATCTAATTTCCAAGGTCACTCATGGATACTACCCGAAACAGCCGATAATGCTATGGGACAGTAAAAAAGACACTGACAGTATTACGTCCTCCAATAGATTAATTCATACAAAATCAAGCCCCTATCGTATGAAATACAGCACTAATGTTTTTAGCATGCATGCTATCAGTGATCTATTAATTCTACAGCCAGACAGCAACCTTTTTTGTCTAAAAATATCAGTTTTGCAACCTGGCCAGAAGGAAAGATTTTTCCTGACAGTTAAGATGTTGTTAGATAATAAAATTATCAATAAACATGTTTTTCATATGAAAGGTGAAAAACTACTCTTTTGTTATCTTCTTCCAGATCAGAAGAAAAATGGGGTCGAAATTAAACTTGATTTAGACATGTGGTGGTCAATGCCTTATCATGGGGATGCTCGTGATAGCCTTAACCAAAAATATATGCCAAGTAATAGAGATTACCGTGATTTTGGTGTGCGTATTAGTCTTGTTCCTTATGGTCAGATAGGAAAATAACTTGTTTGTGCGAAACTTTTAAAAAATTTCTAATTACTTATTATGCCGCAGAATAACGCTTTTTTTCCTCACCAACAAGGACACTTTGTTGAACTTGACTCTTTCAGAGGGTTAGCTGCTGGTATGGTAGCTGTCTTTCATAGCCTTATTGTACTGCCTTGTGGAGGCCAAGAAGCAATCTGGAGAACTTCTTTCTCTGATTTAACTACAACTGTTTCAATAATCGTCAAAGTGCTTTTAATCTTTTTTTCTGGCACTTTAGGCGTCAGTATCTTTTTTGTGTTGAGCGGATATGTCTTAGGTCTGTCTTTGGATAAATGCTCTATAACAGCAAGGCAATATTTTGACTTTTTAGTGAAAAGAATATTCCGCATATACCCTGCCCATATTATTTCGCTTACAATATGTTCGGTAATGATTGTGTATTCTGCTGAATTCGTATAATAAGTGCATAGCCTCTGTAGGTAGCAGAGCCCAAAACATCTTTGAGTAAAACAAGGCTTAGGTGTATTCTGGAAAAAAGCTACCAAACGATTTTCCGGAGGTTACAAATGAG
>Ga0208901_1000498_pt1 | contig 18633 bp, 13 predicted proteins | sample AntAceMetag02UKF_FD_184764 | JGI IMG/M metagenome (GOLD analysis project Ga0208901, IMG submission 184764) | Saline lake microbial communities from Ace Lake, Antarctica - Antarctic Ace Lake Metagenome 02UKF (SPAdes) (version 2) | ecosystem: Environmental > Aquatic > Non-marine Saline and...
ATGGCATTTAGAACATCTTTTTTGGCATAATTAGTTGATTAACTTCTAAAAACCATATTAATACAGATTTCCTTTTATTATACAATACTTTCACAGATACTTAGCACACATTTATTGTCTTTACCCCAAATACATTAAATATTTCAAAATAATATTTCAAGACAAAAAAAGAGACTATTATATAGTCTCCAGTCGAAATTCCAAAGGAATTTCATTTTTGCTTTCTCTCTCTTCAGCGACTTTATTTCTTTTTAGTCTTCCTAATACTCTAGAAATTCTTCCACGAAAAAAGAAAAACAAAAAACGAAAAAAGAAGTCTCAAACACAAAACCTAAACTCCCCAAACAGTAGAAGAAATTTTGATATTATTATCTATCCTCACACCCTATAAAAAATCTCCTTCTCCACCAAATCTTTTTTCCTACCATATTTCAACATAGATATTTTCTTGATTATTTCAAATTTCTTCGCATCATTCAATGGAGTAGTGTATGGATCCAAAGCATCCAAACTAAACGGTTTACTTGGTTGCGTATCTATAGAAAGTTTCATTACTCATTTGAATCTATCCATATTGATAAGATCAGACCTAGAGAATGAAGGAGCATATTCCTGTTCTAAATATTCTGCATCCTTTGCTCACACCTTATACGACATAAGTGTTCCTATATTACCGAAGATAGCACCCTTCAAATCAGTTTCTCATCATAAATCTTTCTTTGTAAGCTGGTCTATATATTGATGAGCTAATATTAGTCCCAAACGATATTTTCTAGCTTCTGAAAGAATAGTTTCTATAGAAGGAGTCACGAAGTTCTGAAATTCATCTATATACAAGAAGAAATCCTTTCTTTGTTCTGGTGGCAATTTTGCTCTTGCCAAAGCAGCATTTTTGATTTTTGAAACTATTATCATACCTAGTAATTGACTATTCAATTCTCACACTTTACCTTTACTCAAATTTACCAAAAGTACTTTTCCTTCTTGCATCACTTGGTTTATATCAAATGATGATTCATTTTGTCAGATTATATTTCTAAGTATTCAGTTTGTAATCAAAGGACCAAATTTAGCTTGAAAATATGGGATAATTTCTTGTTTTTCTCTGTCTCACATAGCATTGTATGTTTTTTCCCACCAGCTACGTACAACTTGATTTTTTATGTTTTTAACTTTTATTTTTTGGTATCATTCATCTGTAAACATTCTCATGATTTCTGCCAAACTACCTCATTCAGGTTGTTCCATCAATGTCATTGCTGCATTTCTAAAATAATCCTGTATTCTAGGACCAAATATTTCTGGACCATAAAGTTTGATAAACATTTCTACAGAATCATTTGTTACAATATCTATTTCATCTGTATTTTTAGCTTCTAGTATATTTAGCCCAAAAGGGTAGTCTGTATTACCAGCATCAAAATATATAAGATCTTCTATCCTCTCTTTTGGATAATGTTGTAATACAAATTCACATAAATCTCCATGAGGATCTATAATAGCAAATCCATTTCCATTCAACATATCTTGTTTAGCTTGTGCAGATATCATAGTAGACTTACCAGTACCAGTTTGTCATATAATATAGAAATGTCTAAATCTATCTACATTTTTCATACGAATCTCTTTTTTTACTCCAGAGTAGACGTTATATCATAGAAGTATTCAATCAGTAGGTACGTTATCAGGAGCAGGAACTATTTTGAAATTCTGCCATTTGATACGAGGATTTTTATTGAATCTACTATGAGGAAAATGGTATATACTAGCTACTTCTTTTATGTTCAATATCTGCCTTTTTGGTGTAATAAATTTATGTGTTACAAATTCCTTTGAAAATTCTTCAAAGTTCTTCATAGCTTCAAAAGAAAATTTATTTAAACCTACATAATTGTATTGACTGAATAATCTTGATAAATCATCTATAATACTTTTTGGTCTTTTACTATCTGGAGAAGCAGCATATGTTTTAATAGATATAGAAAATAGTTCATCTTGAGTTTTATCATCTATATCTTGAGTTTGAGTACTAGAGAATTTAGAATTAGCTTCTCCCTTTTCTTCATCTTTTTGGCTAGGGATTATTTTTAGAATCCACCCCCATAATCCAATTTTTTTCCCAGCTTTCAGAGTTTCACCATCTTTTTTTAGTTTCTTTTGAATTTTGGAATCTACAGGTTTTATAAGTATTTGTAATTGTAAATTTTCATCATATTGTACTTTGGAAAAAGCAGAAAGTAGACTATCCATCGGATCAGCCTCAAATTTTTCATAATTTCTAATAGGGAAAGAATTGTTCTCTTTAAGTATAAATTTCCCTCCATATCCATATTTCCCAGCATCTAATAGTTTAGGTCTATCTATCTGATCTACAGTAGAACCAGGATAAAATGAACTAATAGTTTTTTCAAAACTTTCTAGAAATTCTTTTGGTATACCTAATACAAACTTAATTAGTTCTTTTTGTACTATAGTATTCAAGCTTACCCACTTTTGACCTTTTATTTTTTTTGACATAAATGAATCATCAAATATGCTGTTGAAATTTTTTAATATTTGTTCCATAACTTGGATATTCGATTTCATATTTTGTATGCTATCCTCTCTAGTATCAACTTCTCACTCTTTCTTAGGGATTTTCACTAACAAAAAAACTAACTCAGAAGCATATTCTCAACTTATTTTATCTCTATAAGCTTTGAATAACTTTTTGTAAGCTATATATCATATCACAGCTACTATTATAAATCCAAATGTCCACATCATATATTTTATGTTAATGATAACAATCAAATAGTAGTTTTTTTTCCCCTAAAGTCAAATAATAAAGCTTTACAATATAGCTTTTTACTGTCTATCTATAAAAAAATCTCCACCACCATCTAATAATTCTGCTAGGAATTATTCCAACTCAGAAACCAAAAAGAATGCAGAAAGAATATAGAAAGGATATAGAAAGAACTATGAAATCTCAACCGCTATATAATAATCCCCTTGGGGATTCTTCCACGACAGAAAAGAATAGACCCAAGAAACAAAGCTGAGGAAATAAAATATAGTCTCTAAAATAAGATACATGTAAGGGTCGCAGATCTGCGACCCCAACTTGTATCTTATTTTAGAGACCTTTTCTTATCTCTCCTCAGCAAATAAAAATCTCAACCGCAAAACAAAAACGCCCCTAACAGTGAAATAATTTCAGAATTCCTGACCCTATATTTTTCAAGGATAAATTCTAGATTTCATCCTAACATTATTAAAAATCCCGTCAATCGTTGTTAGGATTTGATTCTTATCCTGGTCCGGAGGAGAAAACATATAAAGGAAGGAATTCTGAAATTATTGAACCTCTATGTTTCTATAAAATCTTTCTCATAAGGTGAAGCTAATACTTTCATAGCAACATGTTGATTACCAGCAAAGAATAGACCTTCTCATATACCACCACTAACTAGTCTTGTTTTTTCTGTATCAGATAAGTTGAATACTTTATCCAAAGCTTTGATAGAAGCAGCTGATTGTTTCAATAATATTTGCATAGCAGAGTTACTTACTATCGGTTTTCCATATGGAGAATTCATAAAATCTTCCACATCTTGTGATATAGTAGTTACACCAAGTTTATATTTTCTAGCTCTCTTGATAAGTCAATACATGAAGTTTGCAGCCATTTCGTGTTGCATCATAATCCAGGCTTCATCAACCACAAGCATTCTTCTTTTCTTTTCTGATCTAATTTTGGTCCATATAAAGTTCAAAATATTGTACATAGCAGGAGTTCTCAAGGCTTCTTCCATATCTCTAATACTAAATACAGTAAGTCATTTCTCCAAATCAATATTGGTATAATTATTGAATATATTTCCAAAACTACCTGTCACGTATTTACTCAATCTAATAGCTAGATTGTTTCCTCCATCTGTACCTTCCAATACATTCAAAAGGTCTTCCATCAAAGGAGGTATTTTACCTTCTGCAGGACTTTCAAAGTCTATTTCTTTCAATTGGTAAGTCTGTTGTATAGCACTATCTAATATAGCTTCTTCTTCAGGAGTAAGTCATCATAGAAGAACTCAGATAAGCCCAAGCAAATCCATTATTTTTCATCTCAATAAATCACCTTCACGATATTCAAAATCTTCTAGTTTTGGAGGTAAATCAAAAGGATTGATATATTGATGAGAATTTACAGATACATTTACATAAGTACCTCATACTTTATCAATAAGTGGTTTATATTCATTTTCAGGATCTATTACTATAACATCTATTCACAGAAGAAGATATCTAAGTATTTCTAATTTTACTGTAAAAGATTTACCAGCACCTGAAGTAGCAAATATTACAGAATTAGAGTTTGGTAAACTCTTAGAGAATCTATCAAATATAACCAATGATCCAGTATGTAAATTTATACCATAAAGAATTCATTCATCTTGTATCAAATCATTTGATATAAAAGGAAATGCTCCTCATAGAGAAGTACTCAACATACTTCTATATATAGCTAAATCATCTATACATAAAGGAGATGTACTATCAAATCATTCATCCTGTCTCAAAGCTGCTGGTTTTACATTTACTCATAATCATTGCATCTTTTGTTCAAATTTCTTACTCCATATATTTAGATTTTCTTCATTATTAGCTTCTTTTTCTTTACCGGTTTGATTATTGTAAAGAGTTACATAAAAAGAGTTTTGATAATATTTTTCTTCTCATGTAGATAGTTTCTTTCTTATATTTTCAACATCTTGATATTCTACTTCTAAGTCAGTATCCAAAGTTCTACCTTTATCATGTGCATCATGTATTTCGGCCTTCAATTGAGTAGCTCTTCTTTTCAATGTAGACTCTATTTCATGTTTTTGAGATGGATATATAAACCATGTAGCATCCCACTTAGTATACATATTCAATAAATCTCTAGTCCACAAGAAATCTATAGAAGAAGGATAAGAATTTGCATAATATGTTTTAGAATACATACCAGATACATTTACTTCATGGGCTCTAATATCAAAAACTGAAGGAGAAATTTTTTCCTTGATTCATATATTAGCTTTTTGTATTTGATCATTTACACCTGTAAGATATCTTCTTAAATCAGAATCCAAAAGTTTAGTATTAAATTCATCATCTGGTAAGTTTATAAGTTCTTTTACTCTTTCTTCCATACTAATACCACTAGTATCAGTTGTAGCTTTTTTAATTTTACCTTTTCTTACATTTTTTCATTTATCTTTCAAAGCAGGAAATAATGTATTCATGATTTTATCAAGAAAAGATAGCTTGTCGGTATCTTTTTTAACTTTTTTCTTAACTCTAGAAATATGATTAGGAAAACCTCCTTTTTTTACTTGTTTGGTATAATTACAATCATATAGTTTATTTTCGTACATGTAAGATAAATCATAAATAGTATAAAAGTATATTATAAGGTTTTGTGGTTTATTCTGATAGTTTAATATTTACTTTGTTCCAGTGTATTTATATAAATATAGGGAATTATTTTACTGTTTCTGATTGTTTTTTATGAGCAGCAGGGTTGTATGTTTCGAACATTAGACCTACTATGTCAGAAGTTTCTAATTTTTCTGATTGAATTCCAATTTCTCTAAGTTTTTCAACAATTAATTGACATCTAGAATCTAGTTTTTTCTTGTTTTTTCTATGGAATCTTAGATTAGTAATAATTTTCTCTGCACTTTCTACTTTTGATAAAGCAGCTAAAAATTTTTCTATAGCTGACTTTCTTACTTTTTTCTTATCATCTAGAGGGTAGTAAGGTACTATGATATAGAATTCTTTAGCATATAGAAGTCATTGAGATTCATTAAGTTTAGTAAGGAATTCTCTGTATTTTTCTCCATGCCATTTTAGTACATCATTTGTAAGACTTCATAGTTTTCCTTCTATATATTCTATATAATCACTCAAATCTAGATATGTAGATCTAATATGTATTTGTATAGGAAAATTTACTCAATTCAAAAAGTTTTTGTATTGTTCTATAACACCTCTTTGTTCCTCATAACTTTTCAGATCTAGGTTGATACCTTGTACTTTTATTACTCATCTAAGACCTCAATCTTTCAAAATAATAGTATTTGATCTTATTTCTGATATAGGAAGGTAATTTATAGAAGTTTCTACATTAGCTTTTTCCTTCATAATTTTCTTATTCTCTTTGCTCATTTATTAGTTTTTCTTAACAAATAATAAACTTTGTAATAGATTTTTATCATTTTTGTCTACTGTTACTACAGTATGTGGATATGGAACATTAATACCTTTTTCTTTCAATGTATTATATATAATCCTATTAGCTTCTGATAAAGCAACAGGTATTGCCTTAGTTACATTTGGATCTACATGAAATCTAGCTAACATTATTACTCCACTTTCTTGGAAACTATCTACTAATATATCAGTTTTTTCTTTTTCTATTACAAATCATAAACTATTTACAGATTCTTTCATAATTATTTGTATAGTGTTTACATCAGCATCAAAAGGTACTTTTATAGTAGTTTCTAATCTGACAAGTTCTTCAGAAGTAAATGTATGTATTGGAGAAACTATCAAAGTAAGATTTGGAATTACCATTCTTCTTTTGTTTAGAGCTCTAATAACTGTATATCTAATCGTAATTTCTTCTATAGTTCCAAAATATAAAAGTTTTCACCTACTATTGATATCATCTATTTGTATCATATCTCATATTTTGAATTCTCTAGTACTAAGTATAAGAACACCCGCAAGCATATTTCCTAATATTTCTTTTGCGGCAAATCAGATTCAGATTGAAAGTCAACCTACGAAAAGTCCTATATCTACTCATAGAAAATCTAATCATATAAATATAGAGAATCCTGTAAGAGTTATAAAAATAACATCCCCTATAAGAGTAGCCATTTTTTCAGCTTCGTCAGAATTTTTACCGACACTATTTGAAATAATTTTTTTCTTTATTACTGTCGATATAATTTTTGATATAAATATGAACACTATTACTATAAGTATAGCAATCATAAAATCTAATAAAAATTTTACATATACATTAGAGAAAAAATTCTCCGAAACTGCAGTTTTTGCTCCATCTGTAACACTTCCTTCAGCATTTGCCATTTATAACTTTTTGGTAATAGAATTAAATAATAACTTTATTATTAAGTAATATAATATTGCTTTTCAATCAATTATTTTATGATTTTATATATTTCATTTAACTTTATACAGACCTTTTCCATAGTTTTTTTCAAGTTATCTAATTTATAATCTCACTGTAGATCATCACTTATTCATTTGATAGCTATAAGTTTGTCTAACATACCTACTTCCTCCATATATTTTCATATAGCAAACAATTCCATATCTACTATATCTATATCTAGCTTATTTCATAATCCTTCTTTTTTATCAGTATTTATAACTTTGTCTCCTGTGGCACATATTGTATATATTTCATCTTTCTTATTTTCCAGAGAATTTAGTTTCAAGGGAGAGTATATCACATTGGTATATTTGTTTCTAAATGGAATTTCTACATCATATTGTATTACTTGATCAACCAATAATATATCTCCAATATTCCATTTTTTCTTACAAGATCACACAACTCATATGTTTATAACATACTTACAATCAAATGTTTGAATCAAGTAAGCTATTCATATGCTAGCCATTACCTTACCTATTCCTGATACTACTAATACTATATTTTTATTGCTATAAACTTTGATACTTTTCAATCAATCAGTTTTCTTTAATTTATAATAATCAATAATGATTTTTGCCTCATATTCTGTAGCACATATCAATCATAGTTTCATAGAACCATAGATTTTATAGACTTATAGATTATAGACTTATAGATTTTATAGTAATTTACTATTTACCTATGAATTTATCTAATCTATCTATCTCTAACTAAAATAACTTTTATCCATATCTCCACTTTCCATACATTCTTGACAGTTCATTTGTAACATCATTACTCAACCTGCAAGATTTTTAGAATCATAACCATTTTGGTTGAGTATATTAGTAATGTATCCACTTCTTCCTCATGTTCTACATACAAATATAACGTTTTTTTTCCAATCTATATTGTTTAAATAACTTTCTAACTCTTGCATAGGAACCAATTTAGATCATTTAATTCTAAGTTGATCAAATTCATATTGTTCTCTTACATCTATTATCTCTAGTTCTCCACTGTCTTTTAGATACTTTTTTTTAAAGTCTTCAGTTGATATTTCCTTATACATATATATTTTATAATACTAAAATAAACATCAATGTTTAATTGTAATTAAGAAAACAAGAAAATCAAGCAATATTTCGCCATTTTTCTATAAAATATGCCTAATTTATGTTATTTATAAAGTTACTACTATTATATAGTGTTTAATAATTACAACGCATACATATAAGAATGTAATTAGTTCTTTATTTATCAGAATCCTGAGAGATTATAAATAAAAGGTATATTATATTTATTGCTATAGTTTTTATTATATTTACTAATAAATATATTATAATTTATAAAATATTATCAAAATAATATTTCTATAAAAAAAGACCTTTTAGGTTATACTTAAAAGATCTTTTTTGTAAGTTATATTAGAATCAAGGAGGAGGAGAGTTTTTCCTTCTACTATCATAAACTATTACAAAAGGATTAGTATATCATAGATTCGTAGTACTAACTGGATTTCCAGTTCATCTTCTAATATAATTTAAATCATATTTCATAGATTCATTGAAAATGTCTGTAGTAGCTCATCCTGGTAACATATAATTACCTCAAACTAATAAAGCTCCTCATACAGTATTTCTAGTAACTAAGCTTCACTTTAGAACTAACTGATTTCTCAAATATTCTGTTCTTGCAGAAGTATCAGTATATCATATAGTACTTACTTGAGTTCACCGTATACTTATAAATCCTCCTTCAGCATATATCAAAGCATTGATATATCTTACATTAGGACTTACAAATACATTAGATAAATCAGGTCTATCATAATAATTTCACAAAGCTATGATTCATGCTAGATAATTATTTCCATATTCATCTTTTAAATCTATATCTTCATCTATAATTAGATTTACATCTTTTACTATAAGAGTTTCTATTCCATCTAAGGTAAGTTCACTAATTTTTATATTTCCATTTTCATTAACTTTATTAGAACTTGAATCTAGGTAATATACACCATTTTTAGGAACATCCGATACCATATCTCTAATAAGAAGTTCTGCATCTTTCTTGATAGCAGTTCTAACTTCTACTGTAGTTATATCACTACTATTCTCATCTAATCATGAACTTGTAAGTTTACCATCTAATTGAGATAATCATACTATTTTCACTCATAAGAATCCTCAAGGAGCTTTGGTAATCCAAGGAGCATTACTAGGAATAGTATCAGGATTATAACTATTAGTAAGATAGTAAGTTATATCCTCTCAGCTTAATTGATATATAATTTCAGGATGTGTTTCCATACCTATTTCTCATATAGTTCAAGCTCACAAGAAGTTTATTGTAGTAGAAATATAAGGAGGGATATTATCTTGAAATCATGTTTTATATAAATCGTAATCTAATATGTTATTTTCATTATTTCATAATAATCTTAAACTTGTATCATACTCATCTATATTCTTATTAGGAATGTTTATGCTTCCAGTTCCTATTACTTCTAGTATTGCAGTCTGTGCAGCTCATAGGCTTATCTCATCTATAGCGCCAGACATAACTATTTGTCCTATATAAGGTTTTTTGAATCATATTTTTATATTATTATTGAATTTAATAAGGATATTATCTAAATAGAAACTTAAAGTACCATTTGTTTTTTCAAAAGGGACTAAAGATTTGAATCCAAATATATTTAGCTTATAATCACTTGAGATTTTAATTTCTGGAATATCTCCAGGTTCTATAAGTCCATCATTTGTTCCTCATATTATTTGATTAGTAGGAATATCAGTATAGTCAACACCTGTTACAGGGTCTCAACTTAGTCCTAAAATTGTTAACCCTGTTATTTCAGCTTCATTTAGAGAATGGTTGGTATTTAAATCTTTGAAATTTATATCAAATCCTATATCACAAGTTTCATTATTATTAGCAATTGTACTTGTAGTTTCACAACTATTATTAGGAGTTAGGTTTAATGAAACATCTAATGTACGACTTGGAAATGGTTCATCAGCATCCAATTGACAAGATTCTATAGAAGAACTTGATCAATATATAGTTTTATAATTAGCTGTGTTTGTTCTTGTTTGAAAACAAGATGCAGTTCCATTCTCATTCCAATCTCAAACAATACAAGGAGACCATTCTCATTCAGTCCGACTACTTATATATGTACAACTTTTACAATTAACATCATCTCATTGATGAATTTTTTCACAATCCCAAGTTATATATTTATACTTACCTAGAAATCAAACTATACCAGCTCATGTATTAATATTTATTTTATCTCCAGTATCACAGTAAAGAGGATTGTCTGGAGTTGTTGATTCAGTGTTATCAGGATTTTTATTTTCACATACACCATCTATATTTTTGTAAGCTTTACATGTCTCATAACTAGTATTATTCAATCATATACATGTTCGATTCCATATATTCGTAGTAGAATTTAGAGTTACAGGACTTGCTTGATTTTGCCAACCACAAAGTCCTGTAGTCGGACTGCTATCTTTATAGCTATCATTTGCGCTACCACAGTTACTATCTATTTTTCTCTTTGTTCGACATTTACCTGATGTATCTCAATAGTTTACTCATTTGCAGTACCGAGTATAAGTTCCAAAAGGTGAATGAGAAAAACTAATTCTTGTTCCTAGTGCGCATTTTGCCTCAGGACTACTAGTAATAGTTCCATGAGTTTGTCCACATACACCATCTATTTTTTTATCACTCCAACAAGAAACAGAATTTCATCAGTTCTCTCATCCACATTCCCATCTATAACGAGATGTTGCTAATGTAGGTTTTGAAGTTTTTGCTCCTTTATCACAAGCTGTTACTACATTTTCTGTTCTAGTTCCATGAGTTCATCCACAATCACCACTTATTGGAATATTATAATGTACATTTATCCGTCCAGATGTCCAAGTGTCAGCACCACAATGACATCCTACTGCTGTTTCTAGTACTATTCTGTATTTATAACTTCAGTTATCAGGAAGGGTATAAGATAGATTAAAAACTTGAGGTATATATCTATTGGAATCTCATACGGGTTTCCAGCTCCACTTATGTCATTCATCTGATATTCGACTACAGGTTTTTCCTACAGCTGTTCCATTAGATTTTACTACCTCTAATCCTATTTTTCCAGCTACTCAATTTAAACAACCATCACATATTACATTGGCAGTTGCTTGATTTACTCTTATAGTTGGATCGTCTCATAAATCTCATACTGTATAACTACTCCGAGTACCCCATACAGTAGTTGTATTGCTACCTCCATGAATAGAACTAATTGGTCCACACACTGTAGCGCTTACACTATCATAATTGAAGAATACTCCTAGAATCATTAGACTAAAGAAAATAATCAAAGAATTTATTCATTTTTTCTTCTTCATCATAAATATAGATAATATAATAAATATTATGAAAATTAATGGTATTATAATTATCTTTAATATTGAGGTTTTTTCTTTGTCTGTAGCGTTTTTTTCTTCTTTATTTGTAGAGTTAGCATTTCCTCAGTCTTGCTCTCATTGTTTTCCAATAATTCATTGTTCAGCTTTTTTAATCACATTTATTGTATATTCATCTTTTATTTCTTTATACTTAGTTTCTTGTTTTTCGCTTCCATCATTGTCAGTCTCTTGATTTTCAGTTCCCTTATTTACTTTTGTTTCTTCTATAATTACTTTAATATCTTGTATAATAATATCATCTTCTACTTTTTGATCAGAAAAATCAAAAATTAATATTTCATCATTTTCTTTTTTGAAGGTATAGTCTTGATTGAATGTATGTATCTTATCGTTTATATCATATATTTCTATTTTGATTCACAATAAATGGTCTTCTTCAAAGTTAAGGAAGGCTCATTCAACTACAATATCTAAGTTTTCACCTTTTTTATAACTTTCTTTTTCTGTTTCAATATTCTTTATACGACTAAGTTCTTCTCATCTAAACCAACGAGCCATAATGCTATTTGATACTTCTATATTCTTTTCATTCAAAACATTTAGTTCTATTGTCATACTACCTGTAGGCATATTTTCCCAAGGAGTAATAGTATATTCAAAATTACCATTTTTATCAAAAACAATCTCTTTTTTTTCTGAATTTTTCATAATATCCTTATTTGTAGTTACTGGTAGTACAGATGCTTTTACAAATATTTTTTCTTTCTCTAAGGTTTTTTTTAAATTATCATTATTATCACTTGGAATAACCAAAGTTATAGTTTTGTTAGATGCGTATAATTCACCTTGCATCAAAGGTATTTTTGCATCTTTTACTTCTATACTTTTTATATAAGCTTCTACTGTTCCTATATAACCTCAATTTCAGCTAATTTTTATTGCTTCATTATAATAATCACTTCCAGTGTATCTTATTTCTCTATCAGTTATAGCGTATTGGAAAAAATAGTTACCAGATTCTAATGTATTAGGTAATTTATAGCTTAAATTTTTATTTATAGATTCTTTTGGAGATAATGACTCTATATTTCATCATATAGCGTATGATAACTCCATATATTCAAACATATATCAGTTTTCATTTACTTTGTCTCATTTGAATACACTTAGAGTTCATTTTAGATTACTAATAAATTTATCAGTATTATTTGTTATATCAATATTTAATACGACTTCCGAATCTTTTTCATTGTACACTAGTGATTGTATATCTAATTCTATAGGATTTCTATTTTCAATAGGAGCCTGAACTAAATCAGCTGATACATATCATAGAAAACTCAATAAAAAAATTAACAAATAAAAAGCTTTTTTTATTATGGACATCTAATAAGTATTAATTAATAAATAATTATCACTGTAAGTATAAAAAATTATCTTATAAAATCAAGCTATAATAATAAAAAAAACTCCTATACAAGGAGTTTTCATATTATTATAGTAACTACATAATTTTTCTATCTAATACATTTTTCTACATCTGAGTTTAGGAATCTGTTGTATATTTTCATATCTACAGTCTTTATTTTTAGACCTACATTATCTGTTACATTGTCTATCAAAGTATATTCAGTTCATAAATTCTTCTTTACAAAAGCATTTACATCAGCTTCTGAAACACTTTTGTGTCTAGTTACTTCTATCACATTGTAATTAGCAGTTTTTACTGCATACAATAGAATAGACAAAACATCAGCTGTTTTATATTTTTCTTCTTTGAAAAATAATATAACTTCAAAAAGTTTCTCATCTATAGCTTTTACTTTATCTAAAGATTTTTCTAGTGATTTACCATATTTTTTGTAAAGCTTGTATGCTACAAATAGATATTCCACTACATCTTTATCATTTTTCAAGAACTGGTTCAAACTTTTATATACTAACTCTTCCATTTATTAATATGTTTACTTTTAAAGTTAAATCAATTGAAAATGTAAAATGTATAATGTAAAATTATATAAATAATATTTTTACATTTTCTACCACAGGCATAGTTTCAAAATCATAAAAGTAATTATTATTTCTTAACTAAATTCTACATTGATTTAGTTCAGAAACAAACTTATTTTATAACTACCTTATCAAGATACTTTTCCATAACTTCTTTTTCACCTACTACTTTATCAAAAATAGCTAATGAAGTTTTCTTTACAGAATCTACCCATTCTTCCTCCATATTTTTTCTATCTTGTTTCATTTTATCTTTTGAAGTAGATATAATATTTTCTTTTTCTACTTCTGCTTGTTTCAAGATATTTTCTTTTTCTATCATAGCTTCTACTTTAGCCTCTTCTAATATCTTGTTTTTTGCTATTATTCCTTCGTCTACTATTTCTCTTCTTCTTTTTCTAGCTTTTTCTATTTTATCTTCATATTCTTGATCTGCGTTCTTCAACTTATTCATAAGCTCTTGTCTTTTTGTAAGACCAGCAGCTATCTTATCTCATATAAGTTTTTTGAATATAAGAAAAAATATTACAAGATTCAATATTTGTACTCATACATTCAATAGTATAGTAGCACTACCTATTGGTTCTTCATGAGTTGTTACTGCTTCATTTTCTATAGCAGCTTGCTCAGTATTTAGTTCTCATGTAGGATTTGACATTCTTAATTAATTTAATTAACTTAATAAATTTACCATTATGGTGGTATTAGTATATTAGTAGATTAGCAAATCATTTAATTTGCTAATCTGTAATATAGTAATTCTTTCTAGAAAGAGTTATTATTATTTTCCTAATAACATAAAAGCGATTACGAAACCATAGATAGCTACAGCTTCTGTAAGAGCTAATGATAATATAGCTGGTACGAAAAATGTGCTAGCTCCTTCTGGATTTCTAGCTAATGATTCTACCCAACCTTTACCTATAAGACCTAAACCAATACCTGCTCCTGTTCCTGCTAAACCAATTGCAAGACCTGCTCCTAAATGTGCTAATGAAATATCCATTTTTGTAATATAATTTAATAAATATAAATAATCTATAATAATAATTGACAATTGATAATTGACAACTGATAATTATCTAATTCTAGTTGTTTTCTAATATGAATAGCTATGAATTACCAATGTTCTTAATGGCTTGTTCAAGCTATCTTGAAGTAAACCAATACTAATAGAGCAAATACGAAAGCTTGTAATAAACTTACAAAAAGCTCTACAAATACTATCACTAATGGCAATATAGCTGGTACTTTTATAATTGACATAGTAACACTAATTATAAGTCACAACAATACCATACCTGCTAATACATTTCCAAATAATCTTAAAGAAAGTGAAGCGATTCTTGCAAACTCTCCTATAAATTCTAATAACCCTATAAATAGAGCTAATAAAACATCAAATATTTTTAAAATAAATGATCATATTCATGTTACTTCTTTTACTATACCAATACCTTTGTAAGGAATATATTTTTCTATAAAGTGAAGTCATTGCATTTGGAATCCATATACTAGAGCTCATCATACACCTGCTACTGCTAGTATAGCATTGAATGTAAGATCAGTAGATACAGGTCTAAAATAATGATGCATAGTAGGCCATACTAAAGCAAACAAATCTCCTACTACTCCTATTACATTACTCCAAGCTATATATACAAACAAAAATATAACATATATTTTTGCATAATTTGGTATATCTTTTCCTCATATATCTTCTACAAATTTGATAACTCCTTCTATTATTACATTTATTATAGTAACCATTTTATTATCAGGATTTTTCTTTCTCAAAAATGTATATAATAGTGCAAGCACTAAAAAAATCACTAACCCCAAAATTGAAGTCAAAAGAGTTTGAGAAACTATAAATCATCATATATCCAAATAATGAGGCATTAGACCTGGCGCTTCCATGTTTTCTTAGGTGTTATTAATAGTATCTAAATAAGTTAATATTTTTTGTCACGAACCTATATATATCTTTTTCGTTTCTAATTTCAAGTGTTTTATCAAAAAATATCCAAGGGGAAGCAGACTCTATTACAATAATCCCTTCTGTGAGAATTACTTGAGCTGGTAAAAGGCTTAAGCCAAACCGCTCTTTAACATATGCGTTAAGGAAATATGTACAACATAGAGTCTACAAGCAACTTAGACATCTTTATATTATGTTTTTTCTTCCTAATTTCAAGAAGTAATTGGTCTTTTTTATTTATTTCTTTTAGAGACTATATGTTTATAGGCTTGTTCTACAGTATTTATGATTTCTTTAACTTTTGCAGGTTTTATTATACAAGCAAATACTCATAACTTGATAGCTTCATCTTGTTTTTCTTTATTTGGTCTAGGAGTCATTATTATAACTTCTATAGCTGGGTATTCTTTCTTGATTTTTCTAAGTATAGATACTCCATCTATTTCGTGTTCTCCTATATCGAATACTACTATATCAGGTCTATCTTTTTCTATTACAGATAGAGCCATATCTGTGGTAGCATCTTTGATGTTAAGGTTTTCAGCAAGCATATGTTTCATATCTTCTTCACTATCTATAAGTAATACTCTAGATTTTTTAGCTATATCAAATCATTTATAGTAAACTAGTTTTTTCAAAGGACAGAATGCTTCATCACTTCATTCATGTGCTTTACTATACATATCAACCAAAGCCTGTGTTTTAGTCTTGTACATATTTTCTTCCCCGATTTTTTCATAAAGTCCTGTACGTTTCAATACATCAGTAATTTGTTCTTTCAATCCTGCGAAATATATATTTATATTATTTTCTTTTAATCTATTTATTATACTTTCTAGCATTTCTTCACCAGAAGCATCTAGATCGTTTATTCCATCTCATACAAAGATAAGACTATTCAATTCAGGTTTTTCTGCTAAGATATCCAGTATTTTATCTTCCAAATATGTAACATTAGCAAATATCAAAGAACCATCAAATCTTACAATGCTTATATGTTTACAACTATCTAGATCATACATATCTTCATCTTTCAATCTAGCTGTTACCACATCGTTATGATGAGATATTTTACTAGAAAGAGAAGCTACACGAGGCTTCATAGTACGATAAAGATGGAAGAATATAGATAATAAGAATCAAATCATAATACCTTTATCCAAATGCGGAGCAAAAGCCAAAGTTGTTATGAAAGTAACTATTGCAACTATTCCATCAAATCTTTGTGCTTTCCAAGCATGGATTACACTTTTTACATTTATAAGTCCAAATACTGCCATCATAATTACAGCTGCTAATACTCATTGTGGTAAGTGATACAACAATGGAGTAAGGAATAATAACGTAATTACTACTACTATAGAGGTAAATACACTACTCATTCCAGAAACAGCTCCTGCATCTATATTTACAGCAGAACGAGAGAATGAACCAGAACAAGTATAACTTGATGTGAATGATCATACCATATTTGCTATACCTTGTCATTTCAATTCTTGGTTTGGATTTAATCTTTGACCAGTTTTAGCTGCCATAGCCTTAGCTATAGATATAGCTTCCATAAAACCAAGTATAGATATAATAATAGCTGTAGTTATAAGTCCTGGTATAATAGACCAATCAAAATGTGGTGCTTTTATCGCTGGAAGACCACTTGGAACTGTTCCAACTACATCTCATCATCACATCAATAATAATTCTTTTTCATCAAGTATATTGTTTTTTACCTTTATCCTCCATATATTATGATTAGATCATTTTCCTTCTGGCATTTCTCATTTTATAAAGAAACCACTTTCTCATTCTCATTTTTCTAATTTATAATGACGGATTTCACTTCTATAAAAGTGACTTTCTTCCTTTTCTTCAATTATTTTAAGATTTAATCTATCTATTTTTCTTTGTAATTCAAAGATGTCTTTTTTTGTAGCATGATCATCTTTCTTCATTTCTATAAGTTCTGTAGATAGCTCGCTTCTTTCGTTGGACATATCTTCTATAAAAGTTATAGTTTTATTGAAATATCATATAGAAGTTATAACTTTGTCAGAATTTATTTGAGATATTTTGATACTTTCGTTATTTTGGAATCACATGAAAAATGAAATAAGAGTAGTCAAAACCACTGCTACCAATACATTAGGCACTTTGGGCGCTTTCTTTTTCAAGACAAACATAACTATAAAAGCTAATGCTGCCAAAGCAAATGTAGGCCAATGAACAAAATCCATTGCTGCTTCTATTACTCTCCGTATAGTTTCATAATGATGTTCAGCCTTGTCTACATATACACCAAATATCTTAGATAATTGTGAAGTAGCTATAATGATAGCTGCTGCATTTGTAAATCCTGTCACCACTGGATGGGCAAGAAAGTTCACAACCACACCTAAACGTAAACTTCATAATAAAAATTGAAATACTCATACTATAAATGCTAATAATATAGAATAAGCTATAAACATTTCACCACCAGCTGTAGCTAAAGGCTCTAAACTAGCTGCACTCATAAGAGATACAACAGCTACTGGTCCTGTCGCTAATTGACGAGAAGATCAGAATAAAGCTGCTACCATAGGAGGTAAAAATGCTGCATAAAGTCAGTAATATGCAGGAAGTCCAGCAAGTTGTGCATAGGCCATAGATTGAGGAATCAATACTAAGGCAACAGTAATACCTGCTATCAAATCTGCAGAGATACTTGATTTATTCATATCCTTAAACCAAGCCAAAAAAGGAAAAATCTTCTGTAACATATTTTAAATTTGAATATAAAAATTCACTAACGGTTAGGCATTATACCCCATAATGATTAAAATTCAATATTAAATTTGACTAACCTTCTGCACCTAAATCGGACTAAATAATGAATTTTCTTGATGCTTAAGCCAATATCTTTGGTATCTATTTTGCAAAAACCTTCAATTCCTAATTATTTTTTCTAACACATCTAACCATCACCATATAGGATTCCTAAGTTTATATCACATATAATC
>Ga0208901_1000499_pt1 | contig 18560 bp, 19 predicted proteins | sample AntAceMetag02UKF_FD_184764 | JGI IMG/M metagenome (GOLD analysis project Ga0208901, IMG submission 184764) | Saline lake microbial communities from Ace Lake, Antarctica - Antarctic Ace Lake Metagenome 02UKF (SPAdes) (version 2) | ecosystem: Environmental > Aquatic > Non-marine Saline and...
CCAGCTAACACGTTGTTTTTCCCAATTCTTTGTATTTTCCAGCAACTGGTTCTTTACAAAAAAAGAGGTGAATAGTTAATAATTAAGATGCGACCCCTTATCTCTTTATGGGTGTAGCCCCCTCGGGATATTTAAAGTCAATCATGATTTGTTCCACAAATTCGAAGGAAGCGTGCGTATGAGTTCATCAACCAAGTCCGATAAGGCCTGTTCGTTCTCTCTCCTACTGAGTGCTTGATTCTCCAAGCTCATGGTTTGAGAAGCCTGGGCAAATCGCTTGGCCGCAACTTTTTTAGCCTGACGAGAAACAGTTTCTTCCAGACTTATGCGTGGCACGAACCCATAGACAAATACGCAATCGAGATTCTCTGCGATCCGACGCATGGTCTTGATGGTGACCGACCCCGCCAACTCTTCTTTTTCGATACGCGCCACAGCTTGCTGAGCGACACCGAGTCGATTGGCCAGTTGCTTGGCGGTCATCCCCAGCGCGTCACGGATAGCCCGAATCCAACCTTTCGGAGGTGTTGTGGTGTCAAGTATAGGGCTAAGGCGTTGGAGCGAAGCATCAAGTTGTTCTCTAATAAGTTTCTTCTTGTTCATGATCTCACTTCTTTGAATTCAGGCGGCTATACATTCTTCCCAATGATAAATAATACAACATATATATTGTACCATTGTCAAACAAAAACAAAATAAATATTGTACAAAAGAGATTTTTGTACAATATTTATGTTGTATTGTTACGCATCTTTGTGCCAGACATCGAGTTTGCATATTCGCTTATTTATACTTCGAACGCCTCGCATCACTGGCAAAGTGCGCGCGTAGCGGGCACTTTGTCCGACTGGCACAGCTCTGGGGTCAGGTCTTCATTCTTGACACGAGTTCGTAATGTGTCAAGAATGAAGACCTGACCCTTATGATTTTTCAAACTGGTTCGCACACGTGGAAAAGTCCACATCAAACAGTACCGATAAAACCGCTGAAGCCATGATCAGCGAAATCAATTCCGTCTCAGGCGTGGAAAGGCTCGTCCACAATCCGTTGATGCTGACCGCCGTATGCATCCTCTATTATGACGAAAAAGAGTTGCCGGGCCAACGGGCCGAACTCTACAAAAAATTCCTTGAAAACATGCTGTACCGAAGGTTCAAGGACCCTGAACCGGTGCGGAGCTTCCTGATGGCCCTTGCCTTTCATATGCACACATCAACCCGAAAAACTAAGTGAGTTCCGCCCTCTTGCGTCAATCCCGAATCAGTTTATGTCAATAATTTGCCGCAACATTCTCGCTTCAATCCAAGACAATACCATTTCTATGCTCCCAAGTTTCATCTTGAAAATGATTGTCCTCATATCTGATGGGTATCATGGGCTTTTTCCATTTACGTTCTTTTCAGATACGGCATGCCCCGCCAACGGCACGTATATTGCTTATTGAGTATTCAGTAGAAATTTTTATGGGTTTTGGGTCCTTTTCACATACAATCGGGTTTGAAAGGCAGGAAAAATGGCGGGTCAAATAATTATCGTCTCAATCGCTGTTCTGGTCGGGTCTTTAGCGATCTGGGGTCTCTTATACCTCATATTTAAGCGACATCTGGTGACCACATTGTGGTGCCGGTTAATCCCCGGGATATTCTTTCTATGCGTTAACTTATACATCCTGGGGCATTACACGGTACATAACATTACCGCTTTGCTAATATGTTTTGCCATCGGTGTGACCATTATGTTGGCAAATTTTCTGGTTGTGGGATTATCCCTGGTGAAAAAGATATATGTCATTATTTATGGTCTTATTGAGTGTGCCGACCAGGTCGCATCAGCATCCGGCTATGTGGCAATTGCCAGCCAGTCTCTGGCTGAGGGGTCATCGCAGCAGGCTGCTTCCATTGAGGAAACATCCGCGGCACTGGAGGAGATGTCTTCCATGACCCGGCAGAACGCGGGCAATGCAAATCAGGCGAACCATCATATGAAAGAAGCCAATCAGGTGGTGGTAAAAGCCAACGGCGCCATGATCGAATTGACCCGGGCCATAGAGGAAATCTCCAAGGCCAGTGAAGATACTTCAAAGATCATCAAGACCATTGACGAAATCGCTTTCCAGACCAACCTTCTGGCGTTGAATGCCGCGGTTGAGGCCGCCAGGGCCGGTGAGGCAGGCGCCGGTTTTGCGGTAGTTGCGGATGAGGTAAGAAACCTGGCCATGAGAGCTGCCGATGCCGCAAAAAACACGTCAACGCTGATCCAAGGGACCATCAAAAAGGTCGAAGGCGGTCAAAATCTGGTGTCCACTACCGATGAAGCCTTTGCCGAAGTTTCCGTAAATTCCACCAAGGTGGGCGAATTGGTGGGTGCCATTGCAGGGGCATCCGATGAGCAGGCCGAAGGGATTGCGCAGGTTAACAAAGCCGTTGTGGAGATGGACAAGGTCGTTCAGCAGAACGCCGCCAATGCCGAAGAATCAGCATCCGCCTCTGAAGACATGAACGCTCAGGCCGAACATATGAAACGCTATGTGGATGCGCTTGTTGCGCTGGTGGGGGGCGTCGGGAAAAAATCGCCTGGAAGCGGGGCGCTCAAAACCGAATCGCAAGCGAAAAAAGGGCCATTTTTAACTTTTAAACATTTAACTTTCAACAAGGAATAGGTCAAGAACGTTATTTAGTGTCTGTCCACAAATGAGAAAATTTGTTCGAGTTCAAGGAAGGCGAAAATTATAACCTCAGGAATACATTGAAATATTTCGAGGATTATAATTTGAGCCTGACGCCGAAATCGGGCAAATTGGCCATTTGTGGATGGGCACTATTTATATTTTCCCACGGAAGAGGGGGTGGTGATTGTGGGCTTCGAGACTTATCGTTCGATTTTCCGCCTTTTTCGCAGAAAAAAGGCCACCGAACCCAAAAGAAGCAGGCCGAACAGGAGCATCGCTCATTCACTGAGAGAAACAAACAGGGTCGTATCTTAATTATCAATTATTGGCATTATCATCCAACCAAACTATCCAGCTAACACGTTGTTTTTCCCAATTCTTTGTATTTTCCAGCAACTGGTTCTTTACAAAAAAAGAGGTGAATAGTTAATAATTAAGATGCGACCCCTTATCTTTCCTTCATCTCATCAGTGAGCCGTCAGGTTTGGTCAACACTTCAAAAAACAAACAGGGTCGTATCTTAATTATAAAAAACAAACAGGGTCGTATCTTAATTATTAATTATTAATTATTGGCATTATCATCCAACCAAACTATCCAGCTAACACGTTGTTTTTCCCAATTCTTTGTATTTTTCAGCAACTGGTTCTTTACAAAAAAAGAGGTGAATAGTTAATAATTAAGATGCAACCCCTTATCTTTACTTATCTTTACTCTTATTCTTAAGCTCATCTTCAAAAATATTATTGAAGTCTAAAAGTTTCGATGCTTTGATTGCATAACCTAAGTTGATTGTGATATTCGTTTGTGTTGAAATTTTATCAGAAGTAGGTGTAGGTTCGATTACTATAGAACCATCAGTTGACATTACTGGCCCAGCATATAGTACACCAAGAAATTTAATTCGAGACGGACCGATGTTTATTCCCTTTTTAGAATAGACTTGACCAACATCAACAATTAAAATTGGAGAACCGCTGCTTCCTGGAAAGCAGGCTGAATCAATGACAAACTCTGGCTTACCATTCCAATCGAACTTGTAATGTGAAGCGAGAACGCCTGATCTAAAGATAGGTTGGTTATGTTGAGCATCCCATAATCCATTTGGATAGCCAACCATAATAATTTTTTCCATCCCAACCATATCTTCTATATCATCAGTAGTAGGCAATAATGATAAATCCAAATACTGTATGAACGGGTTTATGCCTCGTTTATTCATGCTTTCCACGAAAACAAAGATAGGCATTGCACATAAGTCTATTTCTGGATCAGGATGGCTTCTCCAAGCATGTTCAAAATCAGTTATTTCATGTGAGCGTTTGACTCCATATGCTGGATAGTTTTTATTTGCTTCAGATAAAGTGAAAATTATTCTTCCCTTTTTTGAACCTTGAATGACATGTTTATTTGTTACAATAGCCGGTACAAAAGAGTCGCCCTTGTCATAAAATTTCACAAAAAAACCGGTACCCGTTGACGTTGCACCGTCTTCAAGCGTGCACTCGATTCTTACGGTAGATAATCCTAATTTTTCGAAAATAGATAGTTGGTCCATGGTAATGACGCTATAATCGCCTAAGAATGTTTATGTGTTTTGCGTAATTCTCCTACTCAATGGGAAAAGCGGGTCGGGATAGAAGTACAGCGCGCGCAATGGCCTGATAGTAATTCGAAGTAGCCTTTTCTTTGCCCTGTTGACCAAGCTACCTCTATCGGTAACAGGTTGGGTTTTGTTCATCGGGATTCCCGTAAACCCGAACTTTAATCTTTACTACTCATGACATTCACGTTTCTGTAAGCCCCCCGTTTCATCCCGGACGGTCGGATTTCCCGAGTCCGTTTAGCGACCATGGCATTTCCTCAAACAGCCTTCCCTGCATAGTGGAAGCTTAAGTGTTGGCTCACATGCGCCCCTCACTACACAGGTTTACTGTTTGGCTCGAAGAAACAAACAGGGTCGTATCTTAATCATTAATTATTGGCATTATCATTCAACCAAACTATCCAGCTAACAGGTTGTTTTCCCCAATTCTTTGTATTTTTCAGCAACTGGTTCTTTACAAACAAAAAGGTGAATAGTTAATAATTAAGATGCGACCCATTATCTCCCGCTGCAACAGCGAAGTCACAGTCCTCAACAATTTGGGAGTTTAGAACTTTTTGCGGAGGGGCTGACATGTCTGGAGCCGAGTGTATCTCCCATCTTATTAGCTCTACACGAGCTCCAAGTGCGTCACCTATTTGTGCATTCCAGCGTGTTACGGAATCTGACAATGCATCCCGCTCTTTTTGAACATCTCCAGGAGATATCAGCAAGCACTTATATTCCAATATTTCTTTTGGCATTGTTTTCACTATTCCTTAAAGCATAACGACCAGTTCACCGGTTCATCCGGTGAAACTGAGTGGTTAAAAATAAGGAGCCCTAATGCTACATAAATTAATATCAAAAGATATCCAGTCCGAAGTTGAGAATTCCATTAATAAAACAGGCAAAACGCCACTGTATTATGTTTTGGTGTATAAGGGTGAACCTCCGGAGCTTGTGAAGGAAATTGACGCTTCCGATAAAAGACAGATAGCAATTATGACTATGCTTGCCTCCATGCCATACAGTAATGCCAACGACTATCTGCACTTTGTCACCGGCTTTATCGGTGGCGTTGACTCTGCTGTGAATACTTAGGGCACAGATGGCATTTGTGGGCCTTTATGAAATCATTGATATCGGCGAAAACCTGTTCTTTGCCATCGATGAAACCAACAATTGTTTTTAACGATCTGGAATCGTTTGAGTTAGATATCCCTGGGCACTTTTCATCATCAAAAAACCGACATTTTCTATAATCCATTTCTTGTGCCATTTTAAAACTCCATTAAGGGGCTTAACGCACGCCTGAGCAGCTTTAGTCTGTTTCAAACTGTTGGTTAACTTAGGTCACAGGTATACCCAAGCGCAGTGTCCATAAGGGATTAGAAGTTGGAGAATCGAAAGAACATTCAGCGTCACCGCCAATGGCGTACTGCTCCAGTATATCGCTAACATTCTTGGCAGCAATACCTGTAGAAGTAGATATTTGCTTGATACTACTTCTGGGATTATTTTTCAGATAGAAAATAATTTTTTGTTCGATTTCATAGGGGGACAAATCATGCGTTTTTTCTTTTTGAATTACATCATCTCTCCGCTGTACTTCTTGCCGCAAATTGGCATTCTCCGTTTGAAGAACGTCTACCTGCGCTCTAAGTGTAGTATTCTCTTTTTCCATAGCCTCAAGCTCGGACTTATAACGAGCCGCACTAGGGATTTCTTTCAAAAGATCTGCGATCCAGCCCATAATGACACCCTCCATTGAAAGGGTTTAACGCATTGTTCACCCGCCGGTGACCCAACACTGACTTGCTTTTGGAAAGCGTTGAAAGCTGAAAGCCCTATGTAAAAATGCCGCCCCGGGTTCCCGGTCGAGTGTGTAACAAATTGTTATAATCATTTTTTCCACCAACCGATTGAGAGGGGATGATAATTCCTGACCTAAATTTCTTCAACCTCCTATAGAGCTGTTTCTTTTTTTTGAATTTTTTTTCAAGTTTTAAAATATACTTCCGCCGGCAGCCCATTCTCAACATGTTTTTAAGGTCATATTCATAAGCCGCCTTAATTGGTGTCGTTTTAGATGGGCTTAACTTGTATGCAATATTTGTGGTTGCCAACAAGTCCAAGTAGTCAACGTTGTTGAAAAATTCAATGAAGTTCTTACTGCTATATTCTTGTTTCGAATACATCCTAAAAGCATCAGTCTTAAATAACTGATACGTTCTACAAAAAAATTGGTAATCACCTACGGTAGTGGACTGAAACGCAACAATTGGGCCTTTATTTTGAAACATTTTATTAAAAATAGGCTCAGTGGCCATCCCTGAACCATAAATGAGAAAATCTATCGTTGTAATTGGAAATAGAAAATGAAGAATCAAAGGATATTTTTTGCTCATTCCATCAAAGTCATAGTCTTTGCCAGCTATATAAATGTCTGCAGTATTATATGCATCCGTCAGTTCTAACGGCCAATGTTGGTCTTTCTTTTTATATTTTTTTGAGGAAGAGATATTGGTCGTTACCCTGCAAATTGGTATTGGAATAACAATATCCGACAAACTCAAATTGATTATTTCATCGCTAATAATTATCCGTTTTTTTCCGCTGTCTTTGTATTTAGGCATCAACACCGGAGTTGGATGATATTCATTAGCGCTGTGATATGATATTTCATGCTCAGCTTGCCCGTGATCTATAGGATTGTATATTAGCCCACCAACATTTTGATTAAAATCAAATTTTCTAATTATGTATGAATCATCAAAAAAATGAAATTTTATTTCTGCGTTTCGATTTTTCGGAGACATTGGTATTATCCGAATACAATCATTACCGCGAAAGCTTATAGCTATTCTTTCCTTCATGATTGGAGCCATTTATTTTGATCCCGTATTATAACGACAAGCTCAGCGGCCCCTCCACCGGCACCCGCCAGAACCGCCAGACTTTCAGGTGTCCGCTGAAGCGCTGGGTTGGCAGCCCTAATCCATTAGAGAGAGACCGGTTCTTAAAAAGCGAAAACCAGGTTGCTCAGTCAAAAAGGAATTATTGAATCCCAAAAAGCGAAGGACTTCTCCTCGGCTTTAAAATTGAGTAAAATATTTCTTAACGGTTCGCAAGCGGACTATTTGGCCACCATTGGAACAACTTTCATTACATAATAAATCAGTTGGGCCTGGGGAACTTCTTCCTCACCAACAAACACTCGGTTTAGCAAAACATATCCCTTCGTTTCTGTAGTATCATAAAATCCCCAACGAATTTTTATCTTGTTATTCGACATGTCGTCTTCTAAGATTTGGTTTAAAACCCACAAATTATTTTTCCGTTTTTCCCAACTAACATCACCTTTTACGTTGTCCAAAAATTCAACAACAGTGCATACCTCTCCGGATAAAGCCGCCCCGGCAACCGTTTGGAACTTACTTGATAGAAACTTATCAGAGGGTCCACTTTTTGCCCATTTGGTCAGCAATTTATCTAGTTTTTCTTTGTCCTGATTTTCTTTTTCTTTCTGTAAAGCCATTTGCTTTTCTTTGTCCTTGCGCGATTTTTCATCAAACCGCTGTTGCTCTGCTATTTTCTTGGCTTCAAATTCTTTTTCCCATGATGAAAAAGTGTAATCAAAAATATAACCGTCGTTACTAACGGCAAGAAAATTGGCTTTTATCTCGTCGCCATTGTTAAAACCAAGCCCTATACTTGGGACAACAAATACTCCGTGACCAGAACTTTTTGTTTTACCAACTTGAAAATTTTTGTAACGGACTCTTACGTTATAACTATTACCTTCTTTTCTTGCCGACGTAACTTTTCCCTCTAAATAAACAGGGATTGATATCTTTTCAGCATAGACATTCGTTAAACAAACTCCTCCAATAAGCCAAATAGTCAAAATAACTGAGCAACTAACCATTTTCATCACAATTCCTCCCTTTTTTATGTTTGGATATGAAAGTTAAGCCGCTTTATAATACAGCTTTTCTTGGCAGACAAAGTAAATGGACCGGATTTTTCCAACTTCGCCGAGGCTTGCTGCAGCGTTATGAGGAGAAACTAACCGGTTGTCAAAATATGGATCGTAGCGGAATATTGCCAAAATCCGGTCGTGCGTTTGGTTGGCCGATTCCCCCTATGTTTTATTTTATCACCTTGTTTTTGCGCCGTGCAGTTTCAGTTTCATTCAATTCTTGGGTAATGGTCGTAAGGCAAAAAATAGCTCTCCACTATTTCCATAAATTGTGCATGTACACCATTTAGCGTCTCTTTGGTAATTTCCTCGACAGTCACATCACTTTTCTTTTTCATTCTCTCAGTACAAAGAATATGCACGGTATTAGAATCCATATGGTGGCTGACAATTCTTGTTGCACTAGAACCATAGTCAGGGTTTTTTCCTTTCAAATTGACATCAACATTCTCTATAAACTTTAACCAATTTTTGTGTTCCCTTCCGCCACGTATTATTACAACAAAGAGTCTCTTTGCCATTCCTCATTCCTCATAGGAATCAATATGGTGTTCTTATATTCGGGCTGGGAATCCTCACTGGGACCAAAACCGTTCGCATGCATCTATCCATTTATTTATTGACATTCATTTACACATCGTTCTTTGCAGACTGCCAACGTAGAGTTCAGTGCCAGCGCCGACAAAGCTTTACGAATAGCACCGTGAGCGTTCTCACCGTCCGCTGCAGTGTTTTGTCGGCCGCAATTTTCTTCAATATTTCTGGATAGGGGAAACTTAGGTCAACATCTTGTTGGTATTTCCAATAAACAACCCCAATTTCACATCCCTCTCCAATTCCTTTTAGTTCATCGGCTGGCAAATATCTTTTGGCAAGCTTGTAGTTTGCACCAAGTGACGTAAAACTATTTTTCCCACAACATAACCTTATATTGATACTTGATATTGTCCAACCAGGTTTTGTTTGATTTTCTGTTTCGGTACTTGCTATCAGTTTATTTGACTCGAAATCAGAAAGTATATTCGGTCCAACTAAGACGGCTCCTTTAATCGCTGCTTTTGTAAGCCGAAAGAAGCGATCAATCTCCCAACCAATATAGTCACTTCGGATGGAAGAAAGAATTTTCTCTTTTGTCTTAACTTGGTTTGCGATCCCAAGCCTGTTGCAGAGATTGATGTAGCTATCATCACCAGCCTTAACGAATCGAGTGGGTTTCTCTAATGGAGATAAAAGAGAAGCAACATGGGGCGCCAAATACTTCTCGCGTACGGATGCCACCTCTAAAGCATCAGTTATCTCATCCATTGTGATCTTGAGCGACAGATTTATTCGCATAAGAGTGTTTGGATCACCATCTCTCCAGTTCCATGGGTCTTCTGGCGGTCCTGCGACGAGATCAAAACGTTTAGTTTGCAGAGCTACAAGTGCTTCGATCATTTTTGCGACAATAGACCTACGCTGATATTCTTCTAACTCTTCCAAGTCATAAGCATACCAAACTTCGTCTCCTATATTCTTGATTAGAAAAAGTCTATTTATTTCAAGCCCTGAACTTCGGAGCATAGTCCAGAAGGTCTCTTCAACACGTAGGACCTGCTTCTGGAAAGATTCGTATAAATCCGTTGCTTTTGTTCCGATATCGGATGAATGCCCGAGAAGTTTAGCTTTGGCATCTGTAGAACCGATAATGTCTATTGATATGGAAATGAATGACATCGATTTTCCCGTTCGCTACGTTTTGCACGCCAACGCCCGGCATCAGTGGGCGCGCGCTTTTTGCGCTCCACTGAATGCCGTTGTTATCTTGTGTCAAGTCACTTAACTCACAGATAAATCTTCGGTTATCGGCCGTAGGCTCTTAGTGGCCAATGATTCATATATTGCTTGTATTGTTGTATTTACTGGTTTGGATTCATACGTCTCTGTAAAATTATCATATAGCTCTTCAATTTCTTTTCTCTGCGAAAAATCATATGGCAAGTCAATCACTTCGTAGCGATAGTAAAGTCGCCATAGTTTAATTTCATTCTCTTTTAATTTTTCGATGTTTTCGAAAATTGAATCTTTGGGGTGTTTTTTTGTGACCTCAATAAGATTTAGACTAATTAATTTCTCATAATCGTCTTTAATTTTGCCAACGATTGAGTCACGCTGCTTTTCGACAGCGGTTAATAATTTTTCCCTAAATCTTTCAAAATCTTCATTACCAAAAACCTGGTCAATGATTGATTTTGGAACCCAATAGCCCCAATATGTCTCAACTCCAAAATACCGCTTGATATTATTAATGTTTTTTGTCAATGGAGATTTGTATTTAAATTTTAGATATGATTTGCTAATTGATGCTTGACTCAGTTCAAAGCCAAGTTCTTCGAGTACAGGATCACCTTTGATTTTTTCTTTGCCCTCTTCACTCAGACGAAATTTGATTGACAATTCCTGGTTAAGGGAACTGCTCCATTTATAGATGAAATAACCACTTTGAAGTAAGGCATATTTATAATCAAATGATTCAACATCTTTAAAGTTTTCTATTTCTTCTAAATCCATAACCTCCAGATTTGAGATAGCTTTCTGAAATTCTTTCAAATCGTTTAATTTTTCTGTTTTTATTAATACTTCAATATTTCCATTATTGTTTGTAAGCCCGGCGCCTGTTAAATTAGCTGAACCTGACACTATTACACCATCTAATAAGCCTTTTGAATTCTGCGCTAAAAGTGAATATGCTTTTACATGAAACAATTTTGAAGTATCAACTGGGTGTAAATTTATATCGAATTCGTATCTATCGTTTATTCTAGTTTGCCATGACTGCAAAATATTTTTCCCAATTTTTAAAGCTTCTTTTTTATCGATATATATCTGAACGTTACTAACATTTATATTTTCATCAATAATGGAGCGAATCAAATATGATGCGGACCGGGGAGTAAAATAACAGGAGGCAATCAAAAAGTTATACCTTTTCCGCTTATCCACTATAGAAAGCAATTCCACTAAGGTTTTCTTTTTTTCTTTCAGGACAATCACTGAATTTATCATTAATTGACTCCTATTTCCAGGAAGATAACAAGTTAGTATACAGTTTCCGGATAAATGCGGTCCGGATTTTTTCGTTTGCAGAAAAACGTCCTTTTTTTACAAATCCCTAACTGGATAACATGCAAACGGAATGTTATCCGGGGACCTGGATAAACTGCAATACTGGGAAATCGACCCCCGAATTTGGAGGGGCTTGTTGAATGTATGATTTCTTCTTGGGTACCAGGTGAAGGGGTGGGACCTGTTTTTGATAGACTTAAAAGGGGAAAGCATGCCTTGTGGTTTCTCTGCCGTGGCCATGCTGCGGGCCTCACCGTGAATAGGGGTTTGGCTTGGAGTTGAGGAGGAGACAGGTGGTCATTACACCGGATAGCAGATGTAAAACACAAATTAAACGAGATGTCAATATTTTCTAGAGATAGTTAACAGCAGATGGGACCTGATATTATTTGGTTTAAACATGACATCTTTTTTTATCATGTGCCCTGACCTCTGTTCTCCGCAATCCTTAATCCTCCGGGACCTCCAGCAGACTCCACGCTTGCAGAATTTAGGTGACAAAAAAACCCTTGCCATTGATGTACTCTTTCATATGCGGCCTCATAACCTTACTCATCATTTCGGCCATCTGTCCGGTCCAGGTATCATCCCTGCTACAAGTAGACCTGTTATTGTAATATTCAGATGTTGTCCGATCGTATTCTTCTAATCTCTGTTCGTCTCCTTCGGTGCTGTATCGGTCTTTCTTTAAAACAATATTGACAGGCAATCTCGGTTTCGTTTCAGGATCATCGGCAGGATACCCCAGGCACATCCCGAAAACCGGGTAGACATCATCCGGTATATCCAGAAGTTCACAGACTCTGTCCGGATTATTTCGGATACCTCCGATGAAAACGCCCCCCAGACCCAGTGACTCGGCAGCTATCATCGTGTTCTGAGCTACCAGCGCCGTATCCACCGTTGCAATGATGAACTGTTCGGCATACCCTTTTTCCATCTTCTTTTCATGAATGCTGCATGCCCTATCCAGTCGCTTTAAATCGGCACAGAACACAAGAAACAGAGGCGACTGTTCCACCCAGAGTTGAGGCCCGGAAAGCTCGGCTATCTCTTTTCTGACAGCTGCATCACACACCTGGATAACCGTATAGGCCTGAATATAATTTGAGGTGGACGCGCATTGGGCCGCTTCTATAATGGTACGAACCATTTCCTCATTAATAGCCTTTTGCTGAAATTTTCTGATGGATCGATGCTTTTGTAAAAGTTCAATGACATGATTCATTCACAATTCTCCCGGTTAAATAGTGTCCATCCATTAATGGTTTTGTGGAGACTGCGGGTTTCCAATTCAGAAATGAGCAGTTTTTCGCAAGGTTTAGGAAAACAAGGATTTGCGCGGAGACGTACGATAGTACGTCGCACAAGGAAACCCGCAGTTTGACGCCAACATTGTGGAAAAGGGCCATTTATGGATGGAAACTAAATAGTATTGCCAGGTTTTTCATCCATAAAAACAGCGCCCCTTCACGGGACTAATATCGGTTTTATAATTTGTCCCTTATCGGCTTCCGCAAATGCCTCATCAGCTTCATCCAGAGGGTAAAAATGAACAAGGCAACTGAGATCAATAGACTCTTTAACCATAAGATCCATCGCAAAATGATAATCCCCGGCAGCAGACGCATAGCTGAAATAGAGGCTGTAGCCGGCCCTCACCGCAACAGTTGGAAACCATGAAAACTCCTTTGAATACATCCCGACGATCACAATACTGCCACCGCGACGAACCCATTCGAGAGATGTTTTGAATGCCTGGGGCGCACCGGATGCTTCTACCCATAGATCAGGGGCCTTCTTTCCGAAAGCAGATTTTAATGCCTGGTCCAGAGGCTGCCGATGGATGTTCACTGTTGAAAACCCGAGATGCTCTGCAGCGGGCAATCGAAACCGGGTGTCAGGCTCAGTGCCAACCATCAAGACCTGTGCGCCTCTTAATTTGGCGACAATAGCACAGAAAAGCCCGATGGGCCCAGGACCTGTAACAACAACATTTTGTCCCGGATGGATAACGACTTTAGACAATGCATGCACGGCAACGGAAAACGGTTCTACCAGGGCAGCCATGACCAGCTCAATTTTGTCTGGAACCCGAATCAGATATGCTTCATTTACAGCAACAAACTCCGCCATTCCACCGTTCATATCAAGCCCGATGACTTTCCGGCTATCACACAAATTGGTGTCACCGGCCTTGCACGCAGGGCAGTTTCGGCAGCTCTGTATTCCGACAACAGTTACCCTGTCCCCTTTTTGATACTGGGAAACCGAGGAACCCGTTGAGACTACGGTACCGGCGAACTCATGACCAAGAATCACAGGAGGGTGCACCCACTCATATCCGGTAGTCGCTCGAAAGGCATGCAAATCACTTCCGCAAATGCCGCACCCGGCAACTTTAAGTACCACCTCGTGATCCGTTGGTTCGGGATCACGGACCTCTTTAAGGTTTGCCTCCAATGGCCGTGTTCCATATTTTACAAATGCTTTCACTTGTACCCCCTTGAGATTTTCCAACAAGAATCATATCACTGAAAAGTCTTAAAATACCGTTTGCGATTCATCAAATTTCTGCAACGTTTCCTCACTGGGTTTGCCGGTTGCCAGGCTGACAATGATGGGGTCATGATGGGGGCTGCCGTTGACTCTTTCCTCCACAATAAGAGTCAACGGCAGACCCCTTTATAGCGGATTATGTAAGAAGTTCCTCACTTCCTTCTTGAAACACCGCCTTTATTACCAATTTCCCTCCTAAAGCCTCTATGTATCGTTGCATTGCGGAAACAGTGATATTTGGTCTTCTTTCGAGTTCCGACAGGGCTGATTGGGATAGTCCCATAGCCTGGGCAAGTTCTTTTTGGGTTTTATGGTGTAATTTACGAACCTGCTGCAACCGAATTGCAGCGACTTTCTCTTTGGATTTCAGCCGAATTTCCGCCCTTTCTTTGGATGAAAAATTACTTTCAATAAATTTTTCTAAGGGTTTCATGATCTCACCTCTTTATTCTTTGTTGAATGTTCTTGAGGTGCTTTTCAAAAGCGGTTTCTGCCTGTAAAATTAATTTCTTGTAAAAATTTATGCTTTTGCGGCGAATCATTAAACCACTCTTCATATTCTTGACTGATCAATTAATCTTGGATGTTACAAACAAGCAATTTTGTCTGATAACCAATGTTTAAACTGAAAAAGAATTGACATAATGGTTCCATATACGGTACCGTGAACAGCTTATTATGAGTAAAAAGGATAAATTACTAAAAAAGGCCAAAGGTTCATCAGAAAATCTTTCGTTTAATGAACTTTGTTCTTTAGCAGAACACGCTGGCTTTGAGTTCCGTAATCAAACTGATAGCCACAAAATTTTCAAACATCCAACAAACAAGAAAATGTTGAATTTACAGCCAGATAAAAACGACAAGAGTAAAGCGAAAGAGTACCAAATAAAGCAGTTAGTTGCTTATATCGATGACCTCAATTTAATGGAAGACTAAAATCATGTTCAAATACTCAATTAATCTTGCCTGGAGCGAAGAAGACTCTTGTTATGTTGCTACTGTGGTTGAGTTCCCCGGCCTATCAGCATTTGGCGAATCACCGGAAGAAGCAGCAGAAGAGGCAAAAATCGCAGTCGAAGGCTTTTTAAAAGTCTACCAAGATGACGGGTGCCCGATTCCTAAACCCGCCACCCTTAAACCGTTTAGCGGCCAAACTCGTTTACGATTACCAAAAAGCTTACATGCCACATTAAATCAAGAAGCGCAAAGAGAAGGGGTTTCGCTAAATACATATCTCATCAGCCTATTATCTGAAAGACATGCATCTAAACACCTAGAAAAAGAACTATCGGATCTAAAAAACATAGTTCTATTGAGTGTATTACCAACCGGAGAACAGGCAGTTAAAGCTAAATCAGATATCCACACCCTACACATAGAGGTTGATGCAGGATGGCCTGAATTATCAATCAACCCTAAATTAACAGGCAGCCAATGAAAGTAGCAAAAAAAATAAAAACGATTTTATGCGATGATGTCCGACATGAAGTCGGGGGGAAAATGTCTCTCATGGGCATTTACTCAAAGGATGTAGTTGTAAACAAAGTACCGGCAATTCTTCCATTCATTAATTTAGTTGTAATGTTTGAAGACATCAAAGAAAATTTCGAAAAACTCTTTGTTACTATCGTTATCCCAAAATCAGACCCAATCAAAGTTAGCTATCCCGCCCCTTCTGCCATAGAAAAAGGTAAAGATGTTAATCTCGTATTAGGTTTATCGCCATTTAAGCTCAATGATACAGGAAAAGCCAAATTTGAAATCCGATTTTCCGAAGATGAAAAAGCAAGCATAGTCCATCATTTTTCAATAAAGGTAAATAAACAAGCTTAAATTCACTATAACTTCAAATACATACAATTCTTAACCGGTTCCACATATTGACAGCAAAGGCACGGGCACATCGTCAACAAGACTTTGCGCAAGTGCCACGCGGTGATTGCCGTCAATACGGCGGATCAGCTTATCGGTCTTTACCTGTTCCAGATCCTGCCGGGGTATCCAAACCGTTTGAATTCGGGTGGTTTTACTTCCATATCTGCGTTTTATGGTAACCGGTGTTATGTCATCACTTTGAACGCCGATAATTTGGCTCGGGGGTTCATCGGTCTCCAGCACGACACATCTATCCACATCCACCGGGTTCAGCGGCACACGGGCGGAAAGTACCACTTCCGGAATAAACCGGTTATCGCTTTGCTCAAGATATTTTTTAATATCTTGGGCATGTTTTTCGTTGAGTTCACGCTGGTGGCCCACAACCCGCTGCACCTGGGTTTCATGGCCGGTCATCTCATAGGGCACGGAAACAGCCGCCAGATCTTGCAGATCGGCAAACCCCCGGATAATGCGGAAGATACCCAGCATACTTTCGGCAAAATATCCTTCGAACTGGATATATTGACGCCCGCGTGCCATGTTAGATGTCCTCCACGGATATGGTGCCGAGGATTAATTTTTCAACCTGAATGGCTGCTTCTTTTTTATTTCTTATAGCCTCTGAAAGCAAAACCTGAGATTGATTTCTTTTTGCCTCAATTACGGAAATAATTTTTAATTGAATTTCCAAAGGCGGAAGAGGAAATTGTAATGCCATAAGTGCAGGTTTCGAAATATTTTTCATGGTTGGGGAAGCGCCTGTAAGTTTGTTTTCAATCTGCCAACGCAAATGAGGGATTTTAAGTATCTCATTTAAATATTCAGGCAAAATCAGCGAATCATTTTTCCAAATAATCCGGAAGAGTTTATCACATAGCATTAGTTTAGAGCATACTTGACTGACCAAAGCGCAAGCTCCAACATATTGAGTGATGTTGGCACGGCTGATAATAAAATCTCCAGGAATTATCTCATATTGCTCTCGTGGTTTCAATCTGGATGGCAATGCTTTATTTTGATTTTGATCGAACCAACCGAATGAAACCGCACCAACTTTTAGAACACCCCATTCTTCAGGCTTTGCGGTCCGAGTGAGGCATTTTGGACTCCATCCATTTTGCATATCTTCAATAACACCAGAAAGAGATACAATAGGAAACGGACTCTCTATTAAATCTGGTTTGCGTGTTTTTTCACGGGCAAGTTCAACACCCCAACGCCCTGTTTCACACCATGTCGAAGTAAAAGCCCTTTTAGAATGTGTCTTACCCAAAGGCGTCAATCCAACCTCATCAGCCAATAAATTGGGTGTGCTGTTTGTTAGTTTTTCAGAGGATGCAGTATCAGCCACAGCATTAATATTGATTTTTCCCCAATATTCTACAATTTTCTTTTGTACTGAGATCGGAAGAACCGGAATCTTCAAGGTTTCAAATAAAGGATAGGTCAAATTCATCCTCACAGAACCTGCTGTAGCCGCCCGTAATGTTTGATTAAAAAAATCTGATTTAAGAATAAACCAGAAGAGTTCCGGGAGGATTACTTTTTTATCAACGGAAAATACCACATATGCTGGGCTGACAAAGGCGCCGTCATGTTCGGGGGGAACTCTGCCGATAGAGCCAACATTGATTCGATACGGATTATATGCGAAATCATCAGCACTTACTTTTTTGTATGGCTGCTTTATGTCTTTTCCAAGAGCATCATAAGCATGGAACATTCCATTCGTGTTGTTTACTCCAAGAATTTTAAACGTGTCCTCAGGATATTCGTAAGGACGTATTTTTTCATTATGATCGCGGACAAAAGTTGCTAATGAAACCAAAGGGAATTTAGATTTTATTTGACCCCAGAAATATTTTACATCCCAGCGCACAAGTTCACTGAAATTCACAGATTGTGGTAAAGCATTTGTCATTTTTCTACCTCACCATTTTCGGTAAACTTCTCAGGATCTGCCAGAAACTCGCGGTACCATTCCAGGCAGGTCTTATCAATATTCTTTGGGTGGCTATCCGTTGGATAAAGCTCATTTAAATCTTCTTCACCCGTGGCAGAGATTCCCACTTTTTCCGCCTCATACATAAAAATGGGATAGTCAAAACGATCCTTGAGAAGCTGGCGGGATTCAACCGCTTTCTTTGTAGTCATGAGTTTTAGATAATCCCTGAGCTCTTTTTGCAGTGTTTTTCTGCTTTCAGTATCCTTTTCTTTTTTAGCTATGGCAATGGCAGCTTCCAGACGCTCGGTTTCTTTTGCGATCTCATCTGCATAAATGTCGTCAATTTCGGTTTTTGCCTGGACGTATGTCTTATCAAAGGCTTTCTTTTCTTCTTCAGTGTACTTTTGCAGGAAAAGCAGAGAACATTTCACCATTGCCCCTGAACTGACAAATGTTTCTTGGGGTAGACTAACCACTGCCCTTAAAAAGGCCCGGTCTTCAGTGAATTCCCGGACATAAGCAAGAGAAGGATTGTTGTATATACCTTCGGGCAGGACAATTCCCAAACGACCACCTGGCTTAAGCAGGTCAAGACAGCGCTCAATAAATAGAATTTCCGTTTTGACTTTCGATTTTTTGGATTTAGGTAAGCTGAATAATGATGAGATGGATTTATGGCTCAACCGGAACTGGTGTGATCCTGAACCCCGTCAACCGGAATCAGTGTGGTCAATAAAATCAATATGTTACGCAAATCATTGCTAAGATATCAATACCTTAACAATGTTGTTAAGAGTAAAAAAACGGCATTTTTTAACCCTGATGTAACTATCTG
>Ga0208901_1000502_pt1 | contig 18299 bp, 9 predicted proteins | sample AntAceMetag02UKF_FD_184764 | JGI IMG/M metagenome (GOLD analysis project Ga0208901, IMG submission 184764) | Saline lake microbial communities from Ace Lake, Antarctica - Antarctic Ace Lake Metagenome 02UKF (SPAdes) (version 2) | ecosystem: Environmental > Aquatic > Non-marine Saline and Alkaline...
CCTTAGCAATCTTACGATAAGATAGTCATTTACAGAGTAAACCATAAATTTCTACTCTTTGCTCTTGATTTAGGTGTTTGAATTGTTTATTATTGTTATGCATCGCTAATATTATTAATGTTGAAATGGTATTTTACATTATAATGATTAGTGGTGCATTTTGAATTATAATTAATAAATTCATAAAACCTATTGAAAAATCTTATAAATTTCTTATTGTGAAATAATTCTCTTTATAGATTAAATAATTATAATAAATTTATGTTAAAAAATAAAAATTTCATAGCTTTTGATTTTGAAACTACAGGGGTTGATGTGAAGAAAGATGAACCTATACAGATAGGGATAGTGAAATTTGATCATAATTTTCAGATTATCGAGGAGTATTCTTCTTATATCAAACCTAAAAAGGATATAAAGGAACTTTCTCATATAGTGGAATTTATTACCTCTATCAAACTAGAAGAATTGGAGGATAAGCCTTATATGGAGGATGTATTGCCTGAAATTAAGAAGTTTTTTGATAAAGACACTATCGTGGTATGACATAATGTGCCTTTTGATATAGGGTTTATGAAGAAGTATTGGCCTGAATTTACATATGAAGATAGCGTAGATACTTTCATTTGGTCTAAGGTTTTTTACCATTGGAAAAGCTCGTATGCTCTGGATATATTGACAGATGGTTTAGGTATACAGGAGTGAACTTCTCATGATGCACTTGTAGATAGTAAACTTACTATGAGGTTATTTGAAAATATGTACAATAAACTGAATAATCTAATAGAAAATTATCCAGTATTGCAAAATTATCTTCTAAAATCGGATACAGTATGGAAAACTGTGCTGGATATCCAGTCGCACCAAGTCAATATAGACCCTTACTTACCGAGAAAGTCCGTTGAAATTAAGGGAAACAAAAAAATAATAGGTACAGATATTGATTTGTCTTCTTATAGAAATAAAACGGTTTTTGATGTGTCTGGCTGTGAATTTAAAGAGCTTGTTTTGGGTATATTAGGAAATTATAAGAAAACTATATTTTGTTTTCATCATAAAAATAGATTGGGTCTTATCAAAAAAATATTGAATGAAAATTATATTTCATATAGTCCTTTGAAGTTATGAGCTTATTTAGACAAAGAAAAAGAAAAGAAATTTTTGAGTAAAGATAAATTTTCTATGGGAGAAACTAAATTTATAATTAAAGCATTTTCTCATTTTTCAGATGGAGTTTCTATGTTTGATCTTAATGATCCAGATGAGTATAGAGTATACAATTATCTGAAAGCTAATCCTAAAAAATCCAAGCGTAACGTAGTTTTGGCAACTCATTATGATTTATTTTCTTATTTGAAAGAAAATGGAAGTGATGATTTGAAGGATTATCAGATAGTGTTTTTTGATTTTACTTATTGGATGGGAAACTTATCTCGTGTAGTAAATAGACCTTTTGATTTTTACCATTTTATTTCTATGTTGGAGCAGTTAGCATATTTTTATGAAAATGAGTCTATGCAAAAGCAATCTAATGAAATAAATGAAATAGTTTCTGCTAGTAATATATATTTTGCAGCTCTATGTATGGCTATGAATAAGGTATTCAAATGAACTGATGCTAAAGTGACAGAAATTTCTGAATTATTGGAGAATCTAGATTTCTGGAAAGTAAAGAATCTACATTTGAAACTAGATGAACAAATCAAAAAACATATAACAGTGCAACAGTATAATAGCACAACCACGGAGGATTCCGTGGCAGGCAGTGGAAAAGATAATTGAGAGGAGAAATTGGTAGAAGATTTATTGAAATGGTGGAATAATTTTTCCAAACTAATGGAAGATTATGCTACTGTAAGAAAAGTTATGTATCACCAAGATAAAATACATTATGTATTCAATCCTGTAAGAAAAAGTATGGATATGCATAATTTGAATGATATTTTGGGTAATTTAAGTATCAAAAATTTCACCCCAAATAGTTCTAGAAATTGGATAAAATTATGTGAATATAAAAAAATAGTTTTGGAAGATAAAGGTATTATAACAAAATATAAAGATAGAGGTATTGATTTTAAAGAACTTTTGAAAGATATAGAGTCTTATTATGAAGATGGAGAAAATATATTTTTGATTTCTACTAGAAGAGACTTTTCAAAAGCTTTGTTTGAGCTTATTTTCAAATGGGTAAGATCTGAATGATTAGAAGATAAAATAGATATTTTTGCAGAAAATATTACAGGATGATGAGGTAAAAATATATATCTTATGAAAGCATCTAAGAAAAAAAGAATAGTAATATGAGGTTTAGAGTTTTTTATGGCTGCAAGGGGAGAGAATCTTGATTTAGGAAAGAAGCTTGTAGTAAACATTTCATGACCATTTGAAAAGAATATCTTGAAAGATTTGTTTTTTTATGTATAAGATAATTATAAAGTTGACAACAAATTATATTTAAGTATAATTTAAATACTAATTGATCAACATGTTTTTATGATTTTCGTGTAAAAATGAATAAACCTTCTTTCGGTAAGTTTCATATTAAAGAAATTCCAGATGATATGGAGAATTTAGAAGAGACTAAATTGTTCCAGGTAATGGTGAAATTTTTTATAAGGAATGAAAAAAGAAAAAAAGCAAAAAAGGGGGAAGAATTTAATTATAATCCAGAAGATATTGTTTGGAGTACGGTAGTTTCAAGGAAGTTTGAAGAATACTTATTAGATGCTTTAGCTATGGGAGACTTAAAAATAACACCTAGTGAATATCCTAAATTTAAAAATTTAAGAAAAGATTTCAAAAATAGACATAATTATACGATAAGATCAAGTACTAAATATTATGATTCAATATATAAGCATCTTTTTTTGCCACTTGGTTTATCAAAATCAGATGTAAAAGTAGCTATGTTGCAGTTCAATACTGCATATCATATGATGAAGGATGTATTTCATAACGAAAAACGTGAGACTAAAGATGAGGAAACATGAGAAGTTATAAGATATTTTGAGCACCTGAAAGAAACGATGGAAATAATCTTATATGAGCTTCCTAATCCTAATATGGATAAGCTGATTGTAGCCTTACTTCACGATGTGAGAGAAGATATTCCAGATATAAGGTATCAAACATTAGAAGTTCTTTTTGGTACTAATATAGCTAATGGAGTAGAAGAATTATCGAAAAAAGATTGGAAAGAATATTTCACTAATGAAGAGAGAAAATGTTTTGAAGGTTTAAATTCTGACACAACTTCATATAAAGAAATAAAAAACATTGCGAAAATGAGAAGAAGTAAGGATTATTTTGGACATTTGGAAGAATTAGATGAAGATGATTTAGACGTAAAATTCGCTGATAGAATACATAATTTGAGGACATTAGATCACTGTGATTTGGATAAAATAGTAAAGAAAATATTAGAAACAGAAGATTATTTTATGGATTTGGCATATGTAAAAAAGCAAGATATGATAAAACAATGAGTAGCTTTATGAAAGTGAAGAAGGTATGCATATGATATTTTGAAAGAAGAAATAGATAGACTAAAATCAGATTTTCATATAAATACTTTTTATCAAAAAAAGATAGCAGAAAGAAAAAATGAAAGAAATATGTGTTAAATAACTCTAAAAATTCAATCTCAAAAAACTAGTTTTAGGTATATATAACTATATATATATTTTATATTGTAGCTATCTTGAAATACAAGAATCTTACATATAATTTTTCTATTGTCTAGTAATTAAATATTCATTTTCTATTGACTTTCATACCTAATTATGTTATGATAGGAGCCATATCGTTGTATTTATTTTATATGCAACAATACAAACTTTTATAATATAAATATTATTAACACAAAATGGCAAAAAACACAGAGAAAAAGACAGAAAACAGAGAAAGCCTTGAAGAGGTAATTCTTAGAATTGAAAAAATTCAACAAGAAGACTTATCAAAGAGAAAGACAGGAATTATGTTGAGACGGATAATTATTAGTATTATGGTTATCTGGGTTTTAATAACTTATTTTTCTTTTCAAGGAATTATAAAACAACTTAAGAGTGATGATTTTCAAATTGCAATGCAAGAATCATCTTTGAAAGTTGGTAAAGAGTTAATAGACAAAGCAGGAGTAAAAGCAAAAGAAGTAGCTAGAGATGTTTATCCAGAAATAAAAGAGGATTTAGATGCTTATGTGCCTACATTGATGGCAAGAGTACAAGATGAAGCTATAAGTCTTACTGAAGAATATATTCCTAATGTGGTAAAACAAGTTAATAAAGGATTAGAAGATATAGGAACTCAAACAGAAGATATTATAGATAGTGTTACTACAAAAGTAGAAACACAAGTAGAAACTATAGTTCTTGATACTATCAATACTGTTGTTTCAAATATGGATGCAGCTTCAGCTTGACTTGATACTTTGGATGAAGCTCAATTTGAAGACTTGAAAAATGAAATCATGGCAGAACTTGATAAAAATGTAAGAACAATTATATCAAGTGAACTTACAGAATCTATAGATGCTTGTGTAACTCAAGGACATGATGCTATTATGGCTATTAGAGACTCTATGGAAGGACAAAATGCAGGATTGGAAGATTTATATATTGTAACTTTCAAAACTTTTACAGAAGCATTGAAATTATACCAAATGGAAAAATAGATAGTATTGTTTGATATTAAAAAGTAAACTCTTTTGAGTTTGCTTTTTTTTTAATTATTTTATCTAATTTAGATAAAATAATTAGATTTTTTTTGCTTTATCTATTGTTTTTACAAATTTATTACCCTAGTTCTTATCTATTGTTTTAGTCTTTTAAATAAAAAACTCTTTAAAATGTTGACAAATACTATATTATATATATTATTATATTAAGATAAATTATTTTAATATTAATAAAAATTAAAAAATGGAAGGATTATGACAAAATACTCTTGATAAATCACCAGAAAAAGATATAGTATGAAAAGACTCTACAGAGGAACTTTTCGATAATCTTGAAGGTGTGAGCCTATGAGATTTACAAGAAATGAAAGATAGTGAAGACGGATTAAATCATTTAGAGGAAGCAGAAAAAGAAACTGCATTGATTGATATAAAATGAACTCTTGGTGATTTGTCTTTAGCTATTAGAAGTGGAATTGAAGAAAGAGGTTGAGAAGGTCTGGCAAGTATTAGAGTTGTAAAAAATCCAGAAACAGAAAGAGGTATAGAAACAGAATATAAAACAGATACACAAGCTTTAAAAACAGAACTTGAACAGACTGATTTTAATTCTTTACTAGTTTCTGAACTTATGGAAAATTTGAATGACAAAGTGACTGAAGATGCAGACATCTACAGCTTAGAACAGATGAAAGAAGAGTTGTTAGCACAAGGAGTGGCTGCTGCTGAACTTGAAGAGCTTATGAAAAACATAACTCGCAGTGCTTAATTAGACATCGAAAATTGATTAGAAAAGACAGTAAATCTATTTATAGTTTTACTGTCTTTTTTTTTTGACAAAAAAAAAATTTTATTTAATATATAGATTACAGTAGAAAAAGAAAAAAAAGAAGAAGAGGATGAAAACACAACTTTATAAATAAAATTAAAAAACAAAAATGGAAGCAGGAATAATATCAGAAGTAGAAAAAAATGTAAGTCAAACAGCTAATCTAGAATCTGAAAAATTACAGGAATTAGTTGATATTTTAGATATAGACCATCCTGAAGAAGCAGAATCTTTGAGACAGGAAATAGCAATATTAGAGAGACTGCAAGACCAAGAAGAATCAGATGCTATAATAGAAGTTTTTGATGATTCAACTCCTAGTGGTGGAAGTACTAGTTATACAACTACAGTAGCTAACACTAAAACAACTACAGCTAAGGAAATGAGAGAAATTTGATTTCCAGAAACTATGATACAGACTGTTATGAGAAATTTAGATGAATTGAAAAATAAAGTAAAATATAGTGTGGGAAATATGGAAATGTTTGCAGAATTGAATGAACTTGAATTAGATCCAGAATTAATAGAAGAACTTATGGGAAATGTTTCTGCAAGAATTAAAAACCTTTCATAGTTGAAATATTGTTATAGTATATTCTATTTATAGTGTTTGAGATATGTATTTGCTGAGGAGAATATACTGTAGGGTAGGGTTTCAAGCCCTACCTTACATCTATATTTCCTCAGCATTGTTTCGGTATTTTCTTTTTCTATATCATTAGAGAGAAATATATTGATTTTTTTATGAATAGTAATATAACTAACTTTGTTTTATTACTATTTTTTTTGTTTATGAAAACGCCAAAATATCTTATAGAATTTACTGTCTTTTTGAGTGGAGCTATTGTAATGATTTTTGAAATTGTTGGTTCTAGAGTTTTAGGTCCCTATATTTGAACTTCAGTTTTTGTGTGGACTAGCTTGATTTGAATTATTTTAGCAAGTCTTAGTTTGTGATATTATCTAGGATGAAAATTAGCTGATTACAAAAGAAATTTGGAAATACTTTCATATATTTTCTTTGTTGCTAGCATTTTATTGTTAGGTGTTGTAAGTATAAAAGATGATTTTCTTATTTATATAATAAATATTATACCTTATATCAAAGTAAACTCCATAGTTTCTTCTATTGTTTTGTTTGCTCCTGTGAGTGTGTTATTAGGTATGGTTTCTCCATATGCTATTAGACTAAAAATAAATAATATAGAAAATTCTGGTTCTACTATTGGTAATTTATATGCTTTATCCACTTTGGGTAGTATAGTTGGAACTTTTGGTGCAGGGTTTTTTCTTATACCAACTTTTGGTACTAATAATATATTGTTTGCATTGGTTATAGCATTACTTTTATCATCTTTACTTTTGAGTAGAAAATATTTTTTAAAAGTTAGATTATGAATTTTTGTGTCTATATTATTGATAGTGGTAGCTTATAATTCTAACTTAGAAGTAAATAGTTCTTATTTAGATGTAGATACAGAATATTCTCGTGTATGGATATATGATACAGAGTATGATGGAGATAAGGTTAGAAAAATGAGAATAAATAATTCAAGTAGTTCTTCTATGTATTTAGAAAAGGAGGGATTAGTATATGAATATACTAAATATTATCATTTAGTTTCTCATTTTATGCCTAATTTTCAGAATGTATTATTTATAGGAGGTGCGGCATATTCTACACCAAAGGATTTCTTGAGACTTTATTCAGATGTAGATATAGATGTAGTAGAAATAGATCCTAAACTTACAGAACTTGCAAAAAAATATTTTAAATTAGAAGATAGTCCAAGATTAGGTATTTATCATGAAGATGCTAGGATATTTCTCAATAATACCAAAGAAAAATATGATGTTATTGTAGGTGATGCATTCAAATCTCATTCTATCCCATACCAACTTACTACCCAAGAATTAATTCAAAAAAAATACGATATCTTGAATGATGAAGGTTTAGTAATATTAAATATTATATCTTCGGTTAATGGAGATAAAGGTAGATTTCTAAGAGCTGAATACAAAACTTACAAAAGTATTTTTCCTCAGGTTTACTTGTTTCTAACTCGTGAAGGTGCTAGTTTAGATAATGTTCAAAATCTAATATTAGTAGCAATAAAATCAGATAAAATACCAGATTTTACAAACGCTGATTCAGACCTAAACTGATATTTACAGAATTTATATACAGGTCATATAGAAGATGATATGGAGATTTTGACAGATGATTATGCTCCAGTGGATTATTATTTGAGTAAGATAATAGAGTAGGTTAGTTACATTTTTAAGTAAATGTAAAATGTAAAATTGAAAATGTAAAATTATTTTTTTATCAAGGTTGTTTTTGGGATTAGGGTATTCAATCAAGGTTTTCTTTGGGATTGGGGACTGGGATTTAATTAAGGTTGTTTGGAAGTTAATAGTTATTTTTTAAAAAAAATAGTATAAAAAAACTCTAGAAAATTTCATTCTAGAGTTTTTTGTAATTATGTCTGGTAATCTAATATTCTAAGTTAGATTTTTTATATATCTACTTCATCTCAGAAATAATCTCATAATCAAGGATTTTTTTTGTAAGTTTCTCAAGTTTCTAATGTTTCCATACTTTCTCATGTTTCATTAGTTTCCATACTTTCTTCGATTTCATGGTATTCTCCATTATTTAGATGAGGATTTTCTTTAGAATACATGTCATCTATTTCTTGAGGAATATACAGCATAAGAATTTCTTCTATATCAACTCCTTCTTGATCTGCAAGAAATTGAGCTTTTTCTTCAATATTTGTGATTTTTTCTCAATTGCTAGAACCTTTGAATGATAAATTATCTATGAATTTTTGTGTTTTTAAGACTCCGTCATTAAAGGTTTGTCTCATCATATCCATAAATCCTCATTCATTTTCTTCTAGTGTTTTTATTGTAGCTTCTTGTTCCTTTAGTTGTCTTTGTAGTGAATCAAAAGTGGAAGTCATTCCATTTAAGATATCTCTCATTTTCTTTTCTTTTTCTCCTAACGGAGTTTCTCATTCTGTATCTGGATATAATTTATCAATTTCTTTTTTGATATAATCTAAATAATCTTTTTCTGGAAGATTGTTTTTAGGGTCAAAATTTTCATTAGATATTCAACTCTCTCAAAGTTCATCAGTTTCTAAATATTCACTATTCTCTCAAGTCTCTCCAGTTTCCTCTGTTTCTCCAGTTTCATCTATTTCTCAAATATCATCTGTTCATATCATTTTTTTCCATTTTGTCTCTTCTATATCATTCCATCAGTCTTGATTTTTTTCTAGCTCTTCTAGTTTTTTAGCTTGAGCAGCTACTTTATCTGGATCATAAGGAGCTCCTACGTTTTCTTCAAAACCATTTTTTTTAGAAAATTCTGGATTTAAATCTGATTCTGTTTTATCTGTTTCCATTTGAAATTAATAGTTAATTAATAAATATAAATCTAATAATATCTTTTTTTAAAAAAAAGTCAATTTTTTGCAATTTTTTGAATTTTCTTTCGTATTATTTACTATATCGCAATTTCTATTGCATTTGTATTTTATATAATTAAACTTTATTTATAATGTTTTACAATCTTACTCAAAATAAAATGAATCTTATTAAGAAGACGTGGACTAGTATTGTATTAGTAGTGTTTTTACTTTCTCAATTATTGAGCCTTCCTACATTGCAAGTTTTTGCTGCTACTGTAAGCCCTGACTGGGAAACAGCAGTGCAGTTTATGAAGGATTACAATCTTTCTAGTACAGCAAATTCTGTATCAGAATATGACCCTATGGGTACAGTAAAAAGAGAAGCAGCGGCTAAGCTGTTTGTAAACTTAGCAGAAAATGTATTTGGTATGGAAGTGGAAGACGAACTTACCGAATGTGCTTTCAAAGATATGGATGAGGCTAATCCAATTTTTCAAACTTATATTACTCAAGCATGTCAGTTAGGTATATTGAAAGGAACAGCTGAAGGTTATTTCTTACCAAAACAAGAATTGAAAAAACATCAATTTCTGACAGTATTAGCTAGAATAGCAAAGAGAGACTCTAGTATAGAACCTCAAGCTGCTTTTGATTTATTGAAAGGAGAATGAATAACAAATGAGAATACTCTTTGGGATACAGCAAGAAACCTTAGTAGAATAGAGTTAGCTATTTTATTTAGAAGATGAGCTAATAAATACGCTGAAATAGATGAAGAATATTGGAAAAAACTAGAAGAAGAAAAAAAACAGGCAGTAAAAGAACAAAATACAGCTATATATAGCAAAACGGTAGCATTATCTTTTGATTCTGATATGGATAGAGAGTCTGTAGAGAAGAATTTCAAAATTTATCCAAAAGTAGAAACAGATTTTCAATGGAAAGATGATAAAACTGTAGAAGTTATATTGGATACTAGTTCTTTGGATGATGAAGAAATAATAAAAGATTTAGAATATATTCTAAATGTATCTGCAGAAGCAATGACCAAAGAATGAGAACAAATAGGAGCTCCTATAGTGAAAACATTCAAAACGAGTGGAGTAGCTAAGATAGACTTTGTATCGCCAGAAGGTGATATTACAGATGTAAATAAAAATATTACAGTAAGGTTTTCTAAACCTATGGTTCCACTTACAAATCTTGATAATCAAGCTACATGTCCTATAACTATCACACCAAGCTTACCTGGTAAATGTGTTTGGATTACTACATCTACATTTCAATTTAGACCAGATAATTGATTTCCTATAGGTGGAAAATATACAATTTCTATACCAAAAGGACTTAAAACTATAGCAGGAGATTTTACTGTGAACTCTAAGGTGTTTACAATTACTACACCAAAATTGGAAGTAGTAAGCGCTCCTACAAATAGCAATAAAGATAGACCATTATTGATTAGTTTCAATTCTGATGTAAGTTTAAATAAATTTGTGGAGAACTTCTCTATTAGAGGTTTCGCTAGTTCTCAATTAGATATTAAATATCAAACAGTAGGTGGTGAATGACAATTAGAAGAGACTAGAAAAAACACTATCTCTATATATCCTAGATCTGGAGATTGGGGTTATAGTAAGAATTATAATTATACTATAGCGGCTAGTATGACATCTGAAAGATGAAATGTATCATTAGGGAATATGGTATCAAAGAATCTTAGAACTAGTGATTTATTGACAGACTATACACCATTTGTATACAAGGACAAAGATGCAAAAAATCTAAATTTAGAAAATAATATGAGATTTTCTTACAATGATAATATTATTCCAAAAAAATATCCAAAGATATTATTGAAGTTTTATGAAGAAATGGAGTTATCAAAAAGCTTATTTCAAATAAATGCAGAATACAATATAAAATACACTAAGACAACAGATTGTAGTTCTGGTGAATGTAATGTAGTAGATAATAAAAAAACTATTGTTTTAGAGATACAGAGTGCAGAAGTAACTAGCTTAGTAGTGAATATATTAGCTAGTACTATATCTAATAGTGATGATATCAAATTAAATTTCTCAACTAAGGCTTATAATGAGTTATTGGAATACAAATTTGTAGATTATAAAACAAGTTGTGTTACTTTTACATATGATATGTGATATTCTGCAGATGTTACAGCTTTTGATTTTGGAGATATAGGAAGAGCTTATCGTATGAATAGAGTTTATGATTCTAGTTATGGGGACCAAAAATGTAAATATAGAGTAGGGGCTTTTGTATACCAGCTTACTACGAAATTAGATCCAGATCAAGATTATACTTTGAAAGTAAGTAAAGATATTTTGGATCAAGATAATTATGAGTTGGATAAAGAATATACTTTCCAATGACATACAAATGAAGCTTTGAATGAAGATAAAAGCGTGTATTTGTTTGATAATAGAGAAATAGTACTGGTTCCTGAAGATATTAATCCATTAGGAGCAGCTATACAGACCGTAAACTTAGATAGAGTAAACGTACAATTATGTGAATGAGACTTTGATGTACAAAATGCAAATCTTATCAAAGACAAAAAATGTGTTGATAAAACTATTGATGTAAAGAATCTATGATTTGCAACTAATTATACAGTATTAGATTTGAATACATTATTTGGAAAAGATTTCTCCAAAAAAGTATTGTTTTTGGAAGTTTCTAAATTAGATTCAGATAAAACTGACTATGAAAAGAAAGAAACTTATCAAAACGTTAATAAGAAAACTTTACTGATAAGAACTAATAAAAGTCTAGTATGGAAAAATTCAGAACCGAATAATTTCCTTTGGTTAACAGATTTTAGAACTTGAGAAAATCTCTCTGATGAGATAGAAAAGATAGAACATTATCAAACTAAAAGTACTTATAATAGATATGGATGAGATTATGATGTAACAGTAGAATATAAATGACAACTATCTTTTTCTCCGAAAAATTACGGAGTATATTCTATCAAAGATTCAAATTTATGAGATAGAGTATTAGTAACCTTGAAGTCAGGTGAGCAGATACTAGCAAGCGTGCACAGTTACAATTCTAGTGTGAAAAGTGATTATATTTATATAAAAACTGATAGACCTTTGTATAAACAATGAGATAAGGTATATATCAAGGGTATTGCAAGAATAATAAAGACTACAGGATACAATGTGAAAACAGGTAGTATGAGTTTGAGTGTTAGAGATTCACAGTATGAAAATGTGAAAAGTGATACAGTAAATTTAAGTAATATCTGAAGTTTTGATTATGAATTTACTATAGCAGAAGATGCTCCATTAGGTAATTATACAGTAAATGTATGATGAGGATCTTACAGTTTCGCAGTACAGGAATATGAAAAACCTGATTTCAAAGTAGAAAGTGATTCTGATAAAGATAATTATGTATATGGAGATACAGCAAAAGTAGAGGTTAAAGCTGAATACTATATAGGAGTTCCATTAGCAAATGCAAAATGAAACTATACCATCAAAGCATCAGATTTTTATTTTAATGGATGAAAGACTAAATGATATACATGGTGAGAAAATAATCATTGGTGGTATTGGTATGATTATGGAAATAATAGTTATGACACAACTATAGAATATAATAAAGAATTTACTGTAGATAATATGTGAAAAGAAGTATTAGATATTAAACTGGCTAATACAGATAAAGAAGAAGCAAGCAATAAAACCTATACAGTAACTACAACTATATCAGATCCAAACACTTCCAAAACAATATCTGATAATATTAATTTTAGTGTATTTGTAAGTAAGGTATTGGTAGGTATGAAACTTGATAAATACTATTATGATTATGGAGATAATGTAAATATGGAATTTGTTACAGTAGATCCAGAATGAAATAAAGTAGCAAACCAGAATGTAGACTTGAAGATTATCAAACTTACATATGAAAAAGATGAAGACACTCTAAGATATGAAGAAAAAGAAACTATATTGACAGAAAAAACTATCAAAACTAATACAGCAGGTATAGGAACTCATATTCATAATGTAAATGATTATGGAAGATTCAAATTTGAAGTGTCTATCCCAGGAAAAACTTGGAAAACAACCAAAGTAATCTATGTATCAGGTCGTGATGTTATATTACCAAAAGAACAAGAACATACATTAGTTATACTTCCTTCTAAGGATGAATACAAAGTAGGGGAAGAGGCAGAATTTGTGATACAATCTCCTTATGTATGAGTGAAGGCACTGGTGACAGTAGAAAAATTGAATGGTATAATCTGATATGAAGTAATAGATATAGAAAGTAATAATCAAGTCTATACATTAAATATAGCTAAAGAGTTTTTACCAAATTTTCATTTGAATATATTCTTGATAAAAGATGTAGCAAATGCATCAGATTCTCTTGAAGAATTGAAAACTCTGAGAGCAGAGATGAGAGTGATAGAGGATGAAATTCGTGGTGAAAATGAGGATTTGATTATACCTTATCCTATAAGATGTTATGATATAATAAGTATCATACCTCCTGTAAGTTATGAAACTGTGGATAAAGAATTGTTGGATCAATTGATAGAATTGAGGAAACAGGAACATAAATTATTACAAGAAATATTGCCAAATTATATGATAGGGGAATTGGATGTAAAATTATCATTGGATACGGTAGACCTAGATTCCAGTGTAGATACAGACAAGGACTCTTATCTACCAGCTGATAGTACACAAATAGAGATAACTATCAAAGATAATAATGGTAACCCAGTAAATGGGGAAGCTACAGTTGCTGTAATAGATGAAGCATTGTTAGCTTTGAAATGAGATAATTCAGTTTCATTGTTAGATTTCTTTTACTCTAGCAAGCCATCAAATATAAATACTTCATATACTTTGGAAAATCTTATCAAAAGATTAGACTTTGTAACTGAAGAGGAATTGGAAGACCAGATGGTTTACTCAGAGACGAAGGGAGATATGATGTTGTGAGCTACGTTTGAATCGGAAGAAATGATGTCTGATATGGATGATGGAGTGAGAATGGAAAAATCTATGGCTCCTATGGTTGCTAACTCTATAGGAGGTAGCAGTAGCTCTAGTAATGCAACTAAGATTCGTGAAGATTTCAAAGACTTAGCACATTATAAATGAACAGTAAATGTAGTAAATGGTAAAGCGATTGTTACTATACCAAAACTACCAGATGATCTTACTACTTGGGTGGTAAAATGATATACGCATACATATGATACCAAAGTAGGGGAGTTTGAAACATCATTCAAAACTCAAAAACAACTTGCTACTATCAATAGTATACCAAGATTCTTTATGGCAGGCGATATTGCTACAATCACATCAGTAGTAGTAAATAATACAGCTAGTGATTTGTCAGTTACTTCTATGTTGGAAATGACACATGCTACAGTAGATGATTATATAAAAACTGTAAGTGTAAAAGCAAATTCACAGACAAAGGTAACTTGGAAAGTAACTATAGATCCTATGAATGATAAAATAGATTGGAATGCTTACTTTACTGATATAAATATCAAGGCTCAAGCTGGAGATTTGATAGATCAAGTAAAATTAAAGAAAAGAGTACAAGCCTATAGTACACCAGAATATGTATTTACTAATGGTAATACAGATGATCTAAGTTATGAAGAAAAAATAGTAATGCCTGATTATATAGATAAGACACAAGGAAGGATAGATATTACTATGGGTTCCAATGTTCTTACAAATATGATGGATAGTATAGAAAATGTGGCTTCTATGCCATATGTAAATTTCTATAGTACTACTAATGCATTGTATAGATGAGCAGTATTGAAAGGACTTTATGATTCTATATCAGAATCTGAAAAATTCAAAGAACTTACAGTAATAGATTACAATGGAGAAACTTGGAAATTAGATACTATCATCAAAGATAGAATCAAAGATTTTGAAGATTACCAACAGACGGATGGAGGATTCTCTTACTATGATGATTGTTATACAACATATTATAGAAAAACATGTAGTGACTTTAGTCTTACAGCTAGTTTCTTACTTATGGCGGATAAGCTAGAAGAAGTAGGGTACGATGTGGATGGGGCAATAGTAAATAAAGCGAAAGAATATTATAAAACTAAATTGAGAGAATTTATATTATACGCTAAAGCACAAGGATATGAATATAGAAATTTAGAACCATTTTATGTGTTAGCTATGGTATGAGAAGAAAGTTTTGTAAATGAATATTTATTATCTTCATATGGAGATTTGAGTAATAAAGATAAAGCATTACTTGTATTGATACTTCAAAAGGTAAATGGAAATGAATCTAGAATAGCTCAATTGATAAAAGAATTGAAAAATTCTACATTGATAGAAGCTAGAGGAACTTTATTACCAAGTCATGATAATTATTGGTGGAGAGCAAGTAATTCAGTATCTACATCATATATGTTACAATTACTTATGAAGGAATGAGAATGAGAAAAATTATTTGTAGAAAATCTAGCAAGATGGTTAGTTCAACAAAAGAATCAAGATGGAGGATTCGGTTCTTGTGGAGATACAGCTCAGGTAATAGTTACTTTGACTCAATATATCAATTATACAGGAGAACTAAAAGATATAAATTTCAAATGAACAGCATATTTGAATTATGCAGAACTTCTTGTAGGAAATTTTGATATGAATAATAAATTTGATGTAGTACAAGATAGTTTCTCTCTACCTGAATATATCAAATTTGGTTCAGATGCAAGCAATAGTTTATGATTCAAAAAAGAAGGAACAGGAAAATTATACTATGATATAGGAATCAGATATTTCTTACCAGTAGATGAAATTGCACCAAGAGATGAAGGAATTATCATAACTAGAAATTACTATAATTATGATGAATATAAAGAAGCTTTCAAAGAAAATTGTTGGGAACCATACTATGGAGGTTATGATGATTATGAAGTAGATTATGGTTATAGTTCAAAATCTTCTTATGGATGATACGGTTCTTGTAGTAAAACTCAGGTAAAAGAAATAACTTCAGTAGATGAGGGAAAACAATGAGATATGTTGGTAGGAGAAATAGAAGTTATTATACCACATGAAAGAAATAATGTAGTAGTAAATAACTTTATCCCAGCAGGAGCAGAACTTGTAAATGTAACATTTGATACAACAAGTGAAGACGTAAAAGAAGTAACAGGACAAATAGGAAATGGATGGTATGGATGGGATCATACAGAGATGAAAAATGATAGATTATTCTTGTATGCAAATAGACTTTATGCAGGAACATACAAGTATACATATGTAATCAAATTGAATCATGTAGGAAAATATCATCATTCACCAGCTGTGGTAGAAGAAATAAAGAAACCAGAAGTTTGGGGAAGGACTAAGGGTAGTTATTTCATTATTACAGAATAAGGGCTCCATAATTTCAGAAGTCCTTCCTTTATATATTTTCTCCTCCGGACCAGGATAGGAATCAAATCCCGACAACGATTGAAGGGTTTTTCAATAATGTCGGGATAATATTTAGAACTTATCCTTGAAAAATATAGGGTCAGGACTTCTGAAATTATTCCGCTGTTAGATGCGAACTCTTTCATTTTTAGATTAGTTTTTCTTCTGTATTCCTTATCCCCTGTGGGGATAAGATGTGTTTATGGAGAAGGGACTGTTTATTTTTGAGATTCTTGAGGTTTGAATTTCGAGGTGAACTCGAAGAGGGAAAGAGGCTTGAAAAATAGCCTCTTTTTTTCGTTTTTTAAATGAAGATACCGTATTCATATAGCGTCTTTTCTAGTTCTTTTTTTTGTTCCCGGGAACAAAAAAACGGGGGCAAAAAATATCTTGCGAAAAAACTATAATTCAATATAATCCTAATAACTTTAGGAACTTTATATAAATATGAGAATTATAAAGAAATATTGGTGGGTAGTTTTCTTGATTATAATAGCATGAGTTATTTCTAGCTATATTTTTTCTGCTTACAATTATAGTAAAGGAAAAGAGTTGTATGAGATATGACGTTATGAAGATTCTCTAGAATGTTATAATAAAGCTTTATGGATAGATAGAAACAATGATATTATTTTGAATAATATATGATTATCATTATATGGTTTATGAAGATATGAAGAATCTATAGAATATTATGATAAATCTTTAGAACAAAATTCTAATAATGAGGTTACTTTGTATAATAAATGATTAGCTTTGGAGAGATTAGGAGATTTGGAATGAGCTCTAGAATATTATAATAACTCATTGCTTATAAACTCAAAATATAAAGAATCACTTATTGCGAAACCTTATTTATTGAATGAAATAGGAAGACATGAAGAAGTTTTGTCTTTAGTAGAGATATGACTTGATTTATATCCTGATAATCTGAAATTTTTATGAGAGAAGGCAAAGGCCTTGCTAATGTTATGACGTAGTGATGAGGCTTTGTCTGTCTATAATGATATTTTGGAAATAAATCCAAGTAATATAGATGGTTTACATTACAAGTCTTATATTTTGAATGAAAGAGGAGATTATAAAAATTCTCTACAATTATCACAAGCTTGTTCAAAAGTGTATTCAAGTAATATAGATTGTATGAAAGAAGCTGCTTTTTCTCTGTATTCTTTATGAAGATATGAGGAAGCTTTAGAGTATCATAATAAAATATTACTATTATATTCTGAAGATATAGAAGCTTTACATGCTAAAGCATATACTTTGAATGAGTTATGAAGACATGAAGAAGCTTTGGAGGTAATAGAAAAATGACTTAATCTATATCCTAATGATCTTGATTTTATGGGAAGAAAAGCTTATGCTTTATATAAGCAATGAGACTTGGAAGAATCTTTGATAATATATGATATAATCTTGGATCAAGAGTCTAATAATTTAGATAGTTTTTATTATAAATGAAAAGTTTTGAGTGATTTAGAAAGATATAAAGAAGCTTTGGAATATTATAATAAAGCTCTTGATTTAAAACCAGAAGATATAAACGCTTTGTATGAAAAAATATATGTATTGAATGAATTATGAATGTATGAAGAAGCAAAAGAAACTATTAATTTTATGAAGGAAATCATAGGTGAAGAGTAGATAGTTTATAATAATTATTCTCAATAAACTCAAAATCTCTTGTAAATAATAATAAATTTATTATAATTTTTGCATATAAAAACTTTTAAAATTAAAAAAATACATAATGAAAAAACTTAGAAATCTCGGGGTAAAGACAATAAATGTGTGCTAAGTATCTGTGAAAGTATTGTATAATAAAAGGAAATCTGTATTAATATGGTTTTTAGAAGTTAATCAACTAATTATGCCAAAAAAGATGTTCTAAATGCCAT
>Ga0208901_1000508_pt1 | contig 18109 bp, 20 predicted proteins | sample AntAceMetag02UKF_FD_184764 | JGI IMG/M metagenome (GOLD analysis project Ga0208901, IMG submission 184764) | Saline lake microbial communities from Ace Lake, Antarctica - Antarctic Ace Lake Metagenome 02UKF (SPAdes) (version 2) | ecosystem: Environmental > Aquatic > Non-marine Saline and...
AATTTTCCATAAGCTACCCCCTCAACCTTCGAGAAAAAGTCCCTGAGAATCCAAAGTGCATTAATCGCAGGGCCGAATATGTTGATAAACCTCCAGTCTATCTCCCCATCAAAGTTTTGTCGGGCACTACCCATTATCTTTGTGTGACAAAGTTTTTCTTGTTTTGCTGTCCTTTTCGTACTGTTATTTTACTGAAAAAACAAAGACAAACAGGGTCGTATGTTAATTATTAATTATTGGCATTATCATCCAACCAAACTATCCAGCAAAAACGTTGTTTTCCCCAATTCTTTGTATTTTTCAGCAACTGGTTCTTTACAAAAAAAGAGGTGAATAGTTAATAATTAAGATGCGACCCCTTATCTTTACGTAAGGGCCTGCATCTGAAACATACCGGATTATAAGGTGAAACCGGTAAAACAAAATCCCTGGCGTCAGGAAAACATCGAGACATTACCCTGACGAGCTCGACCTAAGGGTCGAGAAACACAAACAAATGGTCTCGACAGAATGCAGAAACCACGAGTGAGCAAACCGTAAGGGGAGCCCACCGCGTAACGGGAGTCAGCAGAGGGCATAGTAGTCGGAGAAACGAGCCCTGAGAATCAGGGATGCCTCACTCCGATGAAGGCTCGAACGGTGCCACCTGCCGAATGGCAGGGGTAAATGGTCGTGGTTGTCAAAGAACGTGTACTTATCGGCCTAATGCAGCAGTAGCTGAAAGGTCGGTAACGTCTCATTCTGGAAGACCCGGTAAGTCGGAACCTGTTTTATCCGTACTTGCCTTGACCAGCCGAATCGCCGTATACGGACCCGTATGTACGGTGGTGTGGGAGGGGGGAGCTGCGAGGCTCCTCCCTATCCCTATATGTGATTGTGCTTATTGTTTTTTCAATATTTTCTAATCTCCTCATAATACCATTTTGGGTGTTAGAGAAATTAGTCATAAAGTCTCTTTTTTCTTGATTAAGTTTGTTGTTTTGTTTATTAAGGTTCACGCCCATTGATAGGAAATTGTGAATAGAAATAATTTCTCGTATGGCCAAATATATAAGACCGGCCCCTATGCCTAACCATATGGGCCATAACTCAATAAAAAAAGTTTGAAATAATGACTTCATTAGTTCTATCCTCCCATATTTTTCTACTACCTTCACAATAAGGGCAGTGGATAAAGAAACCGTTACCGCCTGCAATAGTTTAGATTTAAAAATTTGATGCCATTTTGGTGCCTTCGTGCCATTCATGCCATCCTCCGATAGAGACGGTCCATATAAAATTATAAGGGGAAGCCGTTACGGAATACGGTTTTCAGGAGCGACCCTATCCCCCTTGCTTTTATATATTTTTGACGCATAACGCTTCGCTTCAGGCGCGCCGCTTTTTGGCGTCGGCTGGAAGCGGTTGTTCGGTAGATTTATGCATAGGGATCAATCCAACCATTTTCACGCATGAACGAAAAGAGCTCTCCAGCATACCAAGACCCCTGATCAGACAGAACCTTTAAAACAGGTAAAGCATCTTTTTGATGATGGTATGCGTATATGAGAGCGGCACTTTCTCTTAGGAAAATTGCCAGTTGGCTATCCTGTACGATTTCCAGTAATAAGCTATCACGGTTCGAAAGAGACGATATTATTGCCTCCACGGATTGACCAAGGGAACCTCGGGCAATCCCGTTTTCTTCATCGATAAAACTCAAAAGCTTCGCAATGTCCTGTTTATTGAATTCGTCAAAACGCTTTTGGGCATGGGCTTTGGTTGTTTTGCTGAAGCCTTCGCCACGATACGCGATATCGCCGTGCCATGGAATGTGTGCGAAATAGTAAACGAGTGTGGGAGGGATATCAGAGCTGGTCTTGTTTTTGAAAGCATCGATAAACCAATCCCATACTTCTATCACGTTTGGAGCGGTATGAAATAAAACCACCAGTCCTAGGTGGAACTCCGATGGATGAGTGGAATGGAATAATGACGCTGCTTCATCGAAGGAGAGCTTGGGCAACTCCTTGAGAATCGTGGGCACAAAGATTTTCATAAAACTGTCGCTGTCGATAGTATTGGTCTTTGTTCTATCGAACTTGATGGTAGCACATGGGCCGGAGTGTTTCAGATACCGTTTAATATCAACCCAGTTGGCAGAATTCAGAACTGGGACATATACAATCCCGTAGACTGACAAGGGGTATTTACTCCAGTATTCAAAATGATTGCCGACAGGAATAAGGCATTGATTTGTTTGCCCATTGTAGAAAGATTGCCCGGATTTGATTTGAACACCGATCTGTTGACTCAAAGGTAGGCCGTCTTTTACCAATTCAATGATTGCGTCTATGCCGAGATCATTCTCCTGATCGATTCTGTGAAAAATGCATCCCGCTGACTCAATCACCGTTTTAACGAAATTGATTCCCAATTTTGAAGTGACCATTGTCTTGGAATATTTCGGCATCACGTTTTGTGTTTCCATTCATCACCGAACGTTCAGCATGTGCGGTTGCCGGAACGCGTAGCGTGTAGGCAATCCGAACCATGCTGTTGTTATGTTCTGCCGCAGCTAGGCTATGCCTTCTCTTCCAGCGTGATACGCATAAGCGAATGGCGAATCTCTTAATGCAGCTCGCTTTTTGTTTCTTGCATCAATGAGCGAACGGCCTACTTCAAATGCGCCGAGGGTGGCCAAGCCGCCAATCGACCATTCGATCGGAAGATCCGCGAGTTTCGTAGCTTTGCCGGCTAACACTCCGGCAGTGCCCCACAGCGTCGGTGATTTCAAGGACAGAAGACTCTTCAGAGTTGCCGCAATAGTCCCGAACCGGCCCTCCTCAAGGACTTGCGCAAGATCGGAAACTCCTCGTTCAACGCGTTCTCGGGCCGCGACAGCAACAGCCTTTAGTTGGGTCTCTGTTTCGGCTGTGGCTAGCTCTGTTTGAACCGAGTCAAGCTCTGTTCGGAAGTGGAGGAGTTCTTGCCTGCGGCTTCGCTTAAACTCCAGGATGTCGGAGAGAGCAGCGTCAGCCCTTGGAACAGGTAGCATGTTGCGGAGCGAGATGTCTAAACACGCAAAACCCGCCTCCCCAGGAAGCACATTGAGACTAAGTGTTTGATACTCAGATAGATCAGTGCTTGGTGTCGTTGCTTCTGGGTCAATTTCTGATAGATACTTTGCGAGGCAACTCATGTAGAGCAACGCCGTACTCCGCTCGAAATTTAGCCAATCAGACCTGCCAGGCGCCTCTCGGGCCAGTTGTTGTGGTTCTAGAACCTGATAGAAAAAAGCGTCGGACACTTTGTCTCGATGAACGAGAGAGTCGAGTTGGCGTGGCCCGCCTTGAAGATGTGCCTGAAATGAAGGGGTCTTGATGCGCAATTCCAACTCCTGCTCGAACGCTTTAGCCTTTTCCCACGACTGCACAAGCATATCTGGGCGGATAGCCCGGAACTCCCCCTCACTCAGCAAAAACTGGATCTCGGGGGAGTACGGAATTACTGCTCTATCGCTATAGTCGTGAGGAACGATTGATGAAATCTCATCTGAGTAAAGAAGAGCAGTTCTCAACCACTGACCTACTGGAACAGCGATCGTCGGGTAGTACAGTTCAGATCTTTTCATATCCCCTCCTTTTGTCCTGAATGGTGCACTTATTTTTGAACACATAACGTTCGCTAATCAGCCGCGCGGCTTTTTGCGTCGGCTGCATTAGCCTGGTTAGGTCCCTTATAGCTGGATAGGATATTGTCAATACACATAGGTTCCAGATCATTATTGACAAATTGTTTCCATATCACTTCTGGGTTAAATATGACAATATTTTGGTATCGACGTTCTCGGACTCCACGTACTCCAGGCACTGACATACCAGAAAAACCGCACTGTTCAACTATAGCAGCAATTACTTGGCTAAAGAGATAATCACTTTTGTCGATATTGCCTCCCCGCAAGCCATATTCTGTATAATCAAAAACAATCCGGATAAAATTGTCCAAATTAGGATCTGAAAAGTCAGCCAAACGCAGGACAGAAAGGTTCAGCATATATTCCTGACAAAATAGGTTTTTAATTGGGTTGTTGTCTTCTCGTTTCTCGTATACAACGCCATAATCTGTAGAGCATAAATAAAGAACTGGTTTTCCTGCAATGTTATATCTTCCAGCTTCAGTGAGTTCGGGAGGTGGAGGGCCAAAATGGTTTGGCAAAGGACGTGGAAGCATATCAGGCCTTCTATAACATCCCCGATAGCATACAAGGGTAGTACCATCGATTAAGGGCGCCTCACTTATCATTGACCGAAACTTTGCAGCATTAGAATGCGATAGGAATGCATCCCTATTCTCTGCTTTAGCCCATTGTTTTACGAGTGCTTCTTGAAGATGATCTTCAGGGATTTCAGAATTAGTCGTACGCCCAGTCGCTGCTCGGGTCAGTGAACACCCAATCTGATCGGAGAGCTTAGTTTGTTCCTGTATTATCATATCATCCGTCCTCATACAGTTCCCCTTCAAACAGCTCTTTTGAGACCTAACGCCAGCGGTCAGGGAGCAGCCAGGGCTTCCACTGACCTATGAAAATGTTAAATAAGCTCTTTGAAGCAATGCCTTCCACAGTGGCCCGGCCCTGGCTGTCCCCTGGACTGCCATGTTATGTGCACTAAATTGTTAATAATAGCGTACTTAGAAGAATTTTTCCTGCATTTTTGTGAGAAATTCCTTTGTAATTTCGTACCCTATAGTATCTGGCAAAACGGAATCAATTCCACATTTTGGGCATACGGCGGTTTTTCCGGGTCCCCTTGGGCAATCTTCTCGTTCTTCAATCCATTCTTTGATTTCAATGGTCGAAAATATACTCAAGCAATAAAAGCAACCGCAAATTTTACTTTTAAGAATGGCCTCTTCATGCCAACCGCACTCGTCATGAACCTTATTGAAGTCGATTCCCATAAAAAATCCAATTTCTACACACATAACGCCCGGCATCAGCAGGCGCGTTTTTCCAGCGATCTGCTGAATGCCGATGTTGGGCTTAATTCTTACTTGCCCTGAATGGATTGAGGGAGAAATCATCGATATCATCAAGATCCAAAGGATTCCAAGTCTTCTCTAGTGATTTCCTACACGCGCGAGCAAGATTGTAGGCTTCGCTCTGTAAATCCTTAAGCATGACTTCTTCCGTTTTTGCTTTCGCCTCCATTTTTTTAAGCTTTTCACCATAGTCAACCGTTGCTGAAAGCACGACACGATCCTCCAGTATCGAAAGCGGTCCCCAATAGAGTTTCCAAAAAACACCTATTGATGTTTTTGCATCATCAAGTGTATCAGAGGATGCAATCTGGCCCGCTGCCCTGGTAAGCTCCTCATAGAGCTTTAGCCTCTCCTGCCAAAATTTCTGTAAATATTCTTGTTCTTTTGAGGCGAGCAGGTCCTTTCTAGCCTGCGTTTCTGATGCACGTATCTTGTCGGCTGCAATATTTTCTGCGGAAATGATTTTCTCTGCGGATTGCTTTTGACCTTCGTTGAATTGCCAGATACCACCAATAAAACCAGCTACAGCCACTAATGCCGTTATAAGAGGAAGTATCATTTTCGCACAATTAGGTTTCGTTTCTCTCTTAAGTTTGGATATTTCTTCCTCTAGTTTCTCAATCTCCAGCTTTCTTCTCTTAGTTAAGGAAGAATCTTCCTCACTTTCATTTGTATTCTCTGACACTGATCCCATTAAATTGTTCATAGTTGCTCCCAAGATCAAAATTAGATACTGCTGCCCAACGCCCCGCTTCACCTGACGGCGGCGGGAGCCAAAAAAATCTGTTAAAAGTTGAAAAACTAAAATTATTAAACCATCTGATTTAAGCCGCACGATACAGCCGGTCTGCGTGCAAGCGGTTGTTATGCAAAAAAATTTGTTAAGCTTTAGAAAGCGTTATTTTTAAGCCTTTTTATCCCGAGATTTAAATACTCCTCCAAGGCTTCCTGGAGAGCTTTAAGCGTTAAATCTATAGTTAACAGATCAGATTGTTTGATATCGGATGTGTGAACATATCTTTGAAGGGCTGCATAATTTTTCCCGAATCTCTTCCACACATTATCCTTGCATGGGTCATTATCAAGTTCTGCAGGAAGCGAGTCCCCATGTAAAATCCAGGCAAAACGACTTGCCCGAGTAGGCTTGCCTTTGTCATCGAACCTGCACCATATCAGTTTTGCCAAACGATCGTAAGGTACAGCCCAAGATAGTTCATCTATGGTGGTTCGGGCCTGAACGGCAGCATTTTTTACATCACCTCTAATGAGGCAGTCCCATGCCTTCTTCCAACTATTACCCAAACCATTCTTAATAAAGTCTAATTGAATAATCGTTTCGTCAGTTGCTTGCAGGAGCACAAACGAATCAGGTGGATTTTGAAGAAGGTCATAATCAGGTTTTTCATCAACATAAGGCATCATGGGCTGTGTAATGCTTGTAGACTCACCAGACACTATCGTTGTGGTAGTATATAATTGTGTAGTAGTGGGGACCTCCCAAGAAAGTGAGTCTTCTATAGATTGGAAGTCAACAACTTGAGTCATATCACAATCTACTCCCAGTGAAGACAAACGAGTGTATTCATCGGCAACGAAATTGTAATAATCACCATATGCCCTAAATTTTCGCGCTTGCTCAGGGATTATCTTCGCGAGATCTTGAAGGTCAATTGATTTATCGATCAATATAGCTCCAATTTCTTTCAGCCACTTTATTGAATCATCTGTCATTTTTTCAATCTCCGGCATAACGTGGCCATCAGTTGCCGCCAGGGCTTCCACTATGAGTTTGGGTTGCTGATGATGACCAAACTCAAGTATAATTTCAAAAGCGCCCGGCACTGGCGGTCAAATGCATGGCAGGGTTAAGCGCATTATTTTTTCCGAAGGCGCTCTGTCAAGGCATTTAGGTTTAAACCCAAGCCATAGAAATTTGGCTTCAAATCAATCAGATCAAGAGGCCAACGCTTTTTGCTGGGCACTTTACCTTCTGCCATTTGTACTATGGTTTTTTCTATATATTTAGGATCTTTTCTAATAAAGCCATCACCAAATTTGTCAAACCACTCGCGCACTTTTTCATCAATAGAAGCAGTAATTCCGTATACCTTTATGTGCTGATATTCTTTCTTTATATAGCTGCCCAAAATCAACCCTGTATGCCAACCACCTCTTGTTTCTATTTCGCCAAAAAATTTACCTCTACGCATCATAACATCTAGAAAAGCACAGGTTATTTCTTTGCCATTTTTATTCAGAAGTTCAACTGCTTGGTCCGGGCCGTAAGCTGATAAAACAACTTTTCCATGAGCCTCAAGATAATAAGAAACACTTTCTGAAAAAAATACATCGTCTTCGACTAATAAGATCATTTTTTTATTTTCCGTTCAGTTCATATCATCGTTCACAGGGCTTAACGTCAGGCTAACGGGCGCCATACCGCGCCACACCATGACTTTCGAAATTGCTCATAGCTCGATGCGCGGTATGGCGTCGCGTTGAGCCCCGTGTTAGGCATGAAGTTAACGCCAACGTCTTTAGAATTCATGACCCATTTTTATCCAATAATGCCAATCAGTTATTATTCTTTTCAAAGCCGGTTTATCGTCTATGATTTCCAGTTGCGACAAAGGTACGCCCAATGCATCTTTACCATATTCGATGGTAACAAACATATCGCACTCACATTCACTTTCGTCGGGCATGCCAATAACTTTTACCTCTTGCCCGACTTTCAAAGGAGAAATTGATCTTTTTTTAATGCACTTCGCTCGAAATGGAAATTCCAAATTGTCATTAATATAATAGTACCAACCCATTGCCCGTTCTTCCCTGCTGTAGGCATCCACAACGATTTCCATCATTATTCTTTCTTCTATTTCTTCATCTTCTTGAATCATCATAAATCACCAAACCGTATCTTTTGGCTCTGATGCCTAACGTTTAGTTAAGCTGCAAACGGGTAAAGAGCTACAGATCATCGATACACTCATGAATCTCCTAAAAGCTACCCATTTTCAGGTTTCCTCTTGATTCCAGTTTGTCAGCTTCAACGGTGTGTTGGACAGACCCGCGGGTCACAAGCACATACTTTAATGGAAGCAGGATCGCAGCTATGGAGATTAAGCGATCTTTGCGGTTATGGTATGACTTTTTTTATCCCCGGTACGACGGTCTGCATCCATTAAAAATGATAGAATTCCTTTTTCTAATTGCACGATCTCACCAAACACGCCAAAATATTGAGCTATTAGCCGGTTTATCAAACACCTCGCCATCAAAAGCCTTTCGACTACTCATGTTTAATTTACGCTGCCTGGTCATAAGCTATATCCGGGTCCTTATTGAACCTCGGAAACGTTCTTGTTTTTCTTACCGGTACAAGTAACTCCAACGTGATGAGGCATTTCCCGCAAACAGGGCAACGGTCCGGCTGCTCGTCGCTTCGCTGTTGCCACAGGGTCTGCCAATCCAGGAATCCCTGATCCTCAAGAGGCGGTTGCCCCAGTATTTCACGGCAGCAGGCAAGTTCTTCTTTCAGGCTGTGATGATAGAGCCCGTATGAGCGGACCATCACGGTATTCGCCAGGGGGACGTGTTGCAGGTAGCGACCGATAAACATCTGAATGGGCAAGGTGGTGAGTTCCACCTGCTCACGGCCATGGTTGAAGGTCACATTCCCGTTTTCAACGCGGTAGATACGCTTGCTTGAAATCGGTCCGCCTCTCAGATACCGAGCCAGGTAAATCAGGACCCCTTCCCCGTATGAATAGGTCTCCTTGAGTTTTACGTTCCACTTCTTGCGGCGACCCAGTTTATTGAACAGGTTCCGTGCCTGTTGTGGCCGCATGCCCTCGGGCAGAACCAGTTCTCCCCGGGAAAGGGCCGTTCTCAAATAGTGGAGATATTTACCTCGAAACACCGCCCGGACAATGCCAAACGGCAACAGAAACGTTTTTGATGAAGCAATCCATTCGCCGGCAGCCAGCCCACCGGCCGTTACCAGACAATGCAGATGCGGGTGAAAGTCCAGTTTTCGGCTCCAGGTATGCAGTGAGGCAATGATCCCCACTTTGGCGCCCAAATGCTTCGGGTCTTCAAGAAGTTGGGAAAGGGTCTCGGTCGCGCTTTTGAATAACAGATTCGCCATAACTTTACGGTTCAACCGCCACAAGTCATGTAATTCATCGGAGATAGTGAAAATAACATGGAAATGCTCGGTATTCAGGAGTCGAGCCTTTTGTTTTGCCAGCCACCGCTCAACCTGGGTAAAGGCGCAAAGCGGGCACATGCGATGTTTGCATGAGTTGTACCAGTGCCTCTTGAAATGCCCATCCGGGCAGGCCTGGACGTGCCCCCCCAGAGCGGAAGTGCGGCAAGACATAATACGGTGTGCGGACTCCCGAATATGTTCCGGTAGAGCATGCGTCTGATCATAGAGCGCATAGCCGAGCAGAAAAATGGTCTGAATCGTTGTTTCCATTACGATTTCTAATATTTATACTGACTTTCGATATAGGTTCCCCCGCTGTCCAGCGGGTCTGTCCAACGCCCAGCTTCAGCCGCTGGCGGAATACTGGTAATTAATTGGACAAAGTTACTCTTTTCAAAATACCCCGTAAACCCAACAAAGCCTCCGCGATAAGCCAGTCGGACTGAAAGCTGTTGGTTAGCTCATTTTTGGTTTTTAAAGGCATTGTTTTTATAATGGCCAGTCAATGCCATTCATTTGATCTGTGCATGATGAGGCATACGCAGTATCAATCTGCCTCGCATATGCTATCAGACCTTGAATGTGATTCTTTAATCCCATTACAGACTCAAACCCTCTATTTTTTGCGTGCAGAGGCGGTCCAATATCCACGTGTTTCAAATAGTAAAAATGCATGCGAAGTTTCGAACGAAATGCACGAGATAATTTAGGGGCTTCACCATCCACAAGTAAACCCAGAACAATTTTTCGAGCACCTGGCGGTATGATTTGTGTTTTTGTGATGTTTGGCGCCAGCCCTATTTTCATCATTTCTTTGTAGATAGCATTAATTATTGTTTTTGCTTTTTCACGATTAAATTTCTTGTCCGCAGTAGATAAACATAAATCATCAGAATAACGCGAATATACAAGGCCATGTTTTGTTGCAATCCCAATGACCTCATTGTCAAACAACTTCATTGCAAGGTTTGACAACATTGGGCTTGTTGGGGCTCCTTGAGGAAAATGCCCCATTCTTCTGCTTGTATACTTATTAATAACAGTATAATTTTTCTTTGTTACCATCCACTTAGGATGGGAATGTGTTTTTGTCTGATTTCCGAGTCGTGTGCATATCCGAGATAGTTCGAAAGAAATGAGTGGCTGATAGCCAAACGACCTAAAAACACGGTATGCTGCAATTTCTGAAAACGATTCAAAGAAATTCCGCACATCCAGTTTCAGCATCCAGCGACATCCGCAATGGAGTTTTGCGGCATGGATAATTTTAGAACTCTTTGCATATGCGAAACTTGCAGAGCTCGCCTCTCCGCAGCTTAATATGTTTTTTGCTATCCATCGCTGTACTTTCATAATAGAAGCATCTGGGACACAAATTATTCTAAAGCCGCGGTTCTGGTGTCCCTTCACTCCCTTTTTTAATCTAAATATCTTGTATGGTTTTGAATAGTTTCGCTCAACTACAGAGCGCAACACAACGTAGTCAACTCCGGTCAAATGAGACAAATGCCTTAATGAGAATAGCGGCGGCAATTCTGAACTAACCGCCGAAACTAACTCGGCGTTTTTAATTGCGTGTTCAATAATATCGGAATCAATATTATTTTTTAACGCTTCCTTCCTAAATTGCTGAGGACACCAACTACACATCTACTTTGACACCTTTAGGTGAGATCTGTCGCGGTTTGCCGCAAGACCCTCGCCAAGAGCAAAGCGTGACAGACCTTAGCTTAAGCGCCCGCTCAAACAAGAAGTAGCAGTAATCTGCTCCCCACAATCGTACCCAGATGAACCAAGTACGCTGTAGCTGGATTGTTAGTCCAACATTAACTAGATGCAATTTGTGGTGCCCTCAGCGATTTAGGAAAATACATTGCGTTATTTTCGTTTGCAATTTCAACATTAGAGCCACTTATCTTTCTCGCATGAGATAATTGGCCTTTCCCAACTTCACTCAAATATAAACTCTCGGATACCCACCCCCATTTTTTTGCTTTCGTTAATAGAATTTCAATTTCCGGTATTGCAAGTCCAGTTTTTCGAGCGATTGCCTCACTAAATCGCGGCCCCCTTCTCAGCGCTGCTAACAAAATGAGCATTTTTCGACCTTCTTTACTTACTTTTGAAATCCAGTGGCCTTTAGCCAACCTGGTTTCATGCAACCTATCAAGCCTCTTCATCAATTCATTAGGGTTTTCCTTTTCTCCAAAAATATGTCTTATTGCTGATGTTCTCCGTTTCGGAAACATAGGCTTCCAAGTATTTTTTTTGGGCTTATGTAATATTCTTGGCATATTATTTGGACAACCATGTGAGAATGCAATTAGTGCACTACCTCCTTTATAGCCAAGCGATTCAATAGAGTTATTATCCACTGGGTCATAGTAAACACACAATGACTTAATTCGTCTTGATGTTTCTTCATCGAATTCTGAGTCTATAGTTGGACATGGTTTAACCAGTTCAATTGTGGGAGTCGTTTTATGGTGCTTTACGTTTCTAATACCCAAGTCTGTGCCTGAGTAAGCTATTACCCCGAATGATAAATATCTTAGAGATTTCCAACTTCTGACACTAGCAACACGCCATGCCGATTCAAGGTACTCAATCGCTCGATTGCCACTACCAATAAGATCTGTAACCAACACAAACTTCCTTATTTTATTATTTCTAATCTGGTCAGGGCTTGGGTGACAAATAAATTTGGCTGGAAGTTCTGTACAAATTTCTGAAATTAGCCAGGAAACAATACCTTCGCTACCTATCTTTAAATCATAATTCCTTGTGGGTTGTACCGGTTGCGGCCCCATACCGTACGCACGACGTTTTTTCTTTCTGTATGGCTCCTTATATAATCTATTTGGAACTCTATTTTTCCCCCGTTTAACTTCACGCTCAGCAAACAAGGCAACCATTCCATTGATATAATAAGAATTATTAATGATAAGTTGCCGCAGACCTGCTATAAACCCCGCATGGCCAACCAATGTTATGGCATCCAATAAGTTGCATCCAAGTAACTGATCATCTTCTCGAAGTTGTTTGATCCATTCAATACCTTCTTCTGTTTCTGACAACTTAGTCATACAAAGACCTTTCGGCTTTAAGAGCTAACGTTCTTTTTCAGCGGGCGCGGTACTTTTTTGCTCCGCTGCAAAAGTCTGTTAGACGCCTTATCTAAACCAAAATGAACCCATGAATCCAGAAACAAGAACAGCATCAACTATGTAAGCAGTTAACTTAACATTGAATGGTCGTAGGTCATCGTAGTGAATATCGTTGGGGATCCCCAAGGCTTGGGCTTTTCGTATTTTCAGTCTGAACCACTCCAATTCAATGTAATACCGAGGAACTGATACCAAAAATACACCAAAAATCGACAGCGCCAAACCCATTGCGACCAAATTAAACGAGCCGTGCGGCTTCTCCCACGTCCAGGTGTAGGCATTCATCATCAGAGCACCCGCAAGGAGCTTTGCAGCAAGGTATGTTAAAGTGAATGTAACAAGTTGAGATTGCAGATCATCGAATGTTAGCGTGCTGCTTTCACCCTCTTTTGCGATGTTCCGCCCAATCTGTATGCAGGCTAGAAACACTGCAATATACCCGAGTAGCGCGGCAAGGCAAAAGGCCATTAGGACGAACGTCATTATTGAGTAGTAAACACCGAGTGGACCGAGCACCCGAATGCCGTTCTTAGTCACATTCTCTATGTACCATCCGACCTTCTCGTAGATCATAGGATCAAGGCACTCAGAGACATATTTTGCAGTAAGTGCAGTGCTCACACCGCATACAAGTATGACAGCCGCACCTAAGGTGAGATTCCTCTTCCGCTGAGGCGCTGAACTACCGTAGGCTAGTGATCGGAGTTTAGGCCAACTCCGTGCAACCAAGGTGAGAAGAACGGAACAGCACGCCATGTATAGTGGACAAATAAATATGTAGTTGACGAGATTCGGCCAGTCGTCGACAAAATAGATGCGGTTAGGATCCGAACCGAAGAGAGTTCCTGTTACAGCGGTCCAACCGACGTTCACTACAAGGCAGAAAAACATAGTCCAAGTCGCCGCAAGGGCCGCGGTTCGTTTAGTCTTCGCATCAGATAGGACATCTGATAGACTCACAGGCACAGTCGGTGCGACACGGAATGCAAGCGCCTCTAATAGGTCTCTAATTTTTTGAGGAATTAGCGCCCACATGCGTTCGAGGAACACCCCAAAAAGATAGAGCTTCACATCTTCTGGTTGATGTTTTGAAACGGAGTTATCCATCTTCCCCTTAGATCCCGATTCCCGGCATAAGGCGCGGCGGCTTTTTGCCGTCGCTCTTAATGCCGATGTTAGCAGTTAAGAGGTTTCGGAAACCGCAGATTTTGCGTCGATTTCAGAAGTATTCTTAATAATTGAGAGCACTTCATCGATAACCTTAAAGGGGGGGGCAAGTCTGCCGTTGACTCTTACTGTTTCCCTAAATTAGAACTAAGAGTCAAAGGCAGACCCCTTTTATGATTAAGATCCGAGCCCATATCTCCATAATGTTGAAATATCGCAAGGGATCACCAAATCTGCTTCATATCAACGCTAACAATTTCTTTGCCAAATGATTTCGATTCTATCACGATATCCAATCGCTTGAGCTTCTTGATTTTCTCTTCAAATACAGGGTAGGCTATGGCATGCGCACATCTGCCGGTCTTGTCGTCACAGTACGATGCTTCCATCTTGTTGCCGGATAGATCAACGGTCAGACCGTTTCCTTTGAGAATGACGGTAAAGTCCTCTTTTACATCAGCCTTGGCAACATCCAGAATGAGCTTTATCTCCAGAGGGTGAAGTAGCGTTTTGTCAACCTCCTCCTGCACAAAGGGTTGTTTTTTTCCGGAATAATACTTCGACATTCCTGCCACACGAAGAAACGGCGTTACCAAGCGTATCCTGCATTTTTCCTTTTTTAAGTCAAAGTTATTCAATCCGAAATCAACAGATCCGAATTCCGCTATCCTGTAGTCAGCAGTTTTACCAAAGGTGATGGCCTTCTTAACAACATCCGGGGGTATGGACAAACGATTGTACTGCATACCGTCAAGAGCCAAACCCTCAAAGAGGCCAAAAGCCTCTCGATTTCTGATTTCTTCTTTATTGTCCGCAGATTACGCAGATTAACGCAGATTAAAGATAAGAGCCTTGGTGCGCAAAGCGCATCATAGGATAAATCTATAGACTTTTGGCCCATAGTGGTTGAATTCCCTTTTGATACAAATGATAGAAAGGATCCCTTGCAAGGGTTGCCAAAGGATATTTGTTTGAATCACAGATTCTATGTGATGTCAAGGTTTTTTAACATTGTTTGCCAGGTGATACCTGATAGACAGACCTCAATACTTTGACAGGATCAATCCCGCTTCCAGCGGGATTAAGGGGATAAGAGAAAAAAGTTATAACTGGCTGAAATGAAATAAACCTTGTCGTAATACGTCGGAAAAAACTCTCCAGTAGAGTAAAATTGGACGTTTATTCGTTTTTGGATGATATAGATATTCGCTACTTATGCCCCTGATAAGCCCATATAGGGTCGTTATGACCCGTAAAATGTCCATGTTTTGTTTCTCAAAACGAGGAAAAATAGCGAGGTCTGGATAGAAGGGCGGATGTTGATTTTTACGGAATCCTTTCCGATCGTTTAACCGTGCGTGCCTCAGAATAGGGTAGGAAACGGAAATTGTTGCTATGAAAAAAGATGCTGTGGGAGGGCTCGTGTCCATCGTCTGTTGGGTGGGCTTGTCCACAATCTGTTGGGTGGGCCTGTCCACGGTCAGGGTGGGTTCCAGCCGCGAAAAGTCGTGGCAAGATGCCACTCACACAGTATTTTCCGGTGAAGCAGAGTCCATAATGACAATTGCTGGGTAGAAATCCAAATGATTTACCAAACCATTAAAATTTGCTATAAGAATACCCTTTTTAGATGAACTATATGGGAAAGGATGTTGAATGCTGGATATATTCGTGGATGCTGATGCTTGTCCTGTAAAACAGGAAGTCTACCGTGTGGCGGGGCGTCATGGACTTCAGGTCACCCTGGCGTCGAACAAGAGTATGCGTACCCCCGACGGCAACCGTGTCAAACTGGTGGTGGTAAGCGATGGGCTGGATGCCGCAGATGACTGGATCGTTGAGCAGGCAGGGGAAGATGATATCGTGATCACAGCCGATATCCTGATGGTGGCCCGGTGTATAGAAAAAAAGGCGCTGGTTCTGGGGCCGACGGGTCGACCCTTTACTGAGGAAAATATCGGCGATATACTTGCAACCAGGAACCTCATGGCCGAACTTCGCGAGGCAGGAATAGAGGGGGGAGGGCCTGCGCCTTTTAAGCCGAAAGATCGTTCCCGGTTCCTCCATGCTCTCGACGAGATGATCCTGAGCGTTCGCAGGAAAAGAGGAACCGGTACGCGAAAATGACCTAGTTTCCATCCATAAATGGCCCTTTTCCGCAATCTCGGCGTCAACCCGCCAGAGGCGGATAAAACTGCGGGTTTCCTTGTGCGACGTACTGCCGTACGTCTCCGCACAAACCCTTGTTTTCCCCCGCAGAAAGCGCGGGATCCGAGACTTGACCTTGCGAAAATGTCATTTCTGAATTGGAAACCCGCAGTGTCCAATGTACCATTAATGGATGGACACAACCTAGGTTTTGGTCGGTGTGTTTCTGCGTGCGTTTGCGGTTGACCATAATGAGGACAGCGTTTAGATTCTCTTGACTGGTAACCGGCAACTGGAAACCATAAACCGAGACGAAGTTTCACAGGATTATTTACCGCCCAGCCTGTCCCGTTGCCGGGGCTTGTCCCGCTAGCGGGGCTTCGCTCAAGACGCAAAGAACGCCCCAGTTAAATGCGCTTCGCTGTCACTGACGTGAATTGAACGGGGCAGGCGAAGATTTAGTTTTTTTACCGAATCGGAACGGACGATTCGATAAAGCAATCGGCCCTTCGGGCATTTCGGGAGAATGGTTATGTTTCACACAGGGAAGAATAATGGCTGTTTTTTCGAATCGTCCGTTCCGATTCGAAAAAGGCTTTGCGGCCTTGGCGACTTCGCGGTTCAATTTCTTTAATTTCATACGAGCCGCAACATAAATGCAGGAGATCTAAAAAATGAAAAAAAAGGTAGCCCATGGTTGCGTTACGGTGAACAATTCACTTCTAGGGATGGCGCTTTCGGTTCTTGCGCTGTTCTGTTTCCTGTTGCCCATTGCTGCAGTCGCAGGAGACACCATCCATATGACTTACAGTGGATTCATGCCTCCCACCCATGCGCAAAGCAAGCTTGAGGCTGCATGGTGTCAAGAGGTGAAAAAAAGGACCGACGGACGGGTAAAGATAACCCATTACCCGGGACAAACTCTGACCAAGGCCGCGCAGAATTACCAGGGTGTAAAAATGGGCCTTTCGGATGTGGGATGTTCTGTCCTGCAATACACGCGAGGCAGGTTCCCCTTAATGGACTTTATTAACCTCCCTTTAGGTTACCCCAGTGGCCAGGTTTCCACGGCCATCATCAATGAAGTTTATGAAAAATACCAGCCAAAGGAATTGGACGAGGTTAAAGTTCTCTATTTCCATGCCCATGGGCCCGGATTTATACACACAAAAGGAAAAGCCGTCCATAAAATGGAGGACCTGAAGGGCCTCAAAATCCGTTCTCACGGCCCTACCGCCAGTATGATCAAAGCCCTGGGAGGCACGCCTACCGCCTTTCCCATGAATGAATTGTACCAATCCCTTCAAAAAGGGGTTGTGGAAGGGGGTTTGTATCCATTGGAGTCCAATAAGGGATGGAAGATGGCCGAGGTCACGGACTATGTGATCGCATGCTACCCCACAGCCTACTCCCTGGGATTTTATGTGGCTATGAACAAAGACAAGTGGAATGCCCTGTCCGAAAAGGATAAAAAGATTATCGAAGAGATCAACCGGGAATGGATTTTTAAACATGGGAGGGCGTGGGAAGCCGGGGCCTTTGAGGGTATCAATTTTCTCCTCCAATCCGGTAATTCCATGATCGGTATTGGACCCAAAGAAGCGAAACGATGGACGAAAGCGGTCCAGCCTGTGTTGCAGGAATACGTTGACGGGAACGAAAAAAAAGGCCTTCCCGGGAAGGAAGTGCTTGGGTTTGTGAAGACACGACTGAAAGACAACCAAAAGGGAAAGTTTACAAGTAAATATATTGAAAGATAGGCATCCTTCGTATTTGGGCAAAAATAGTTTTCATTTTATTGCTCTCGTGTTTTGACAGGGAAATTTGAAACTTGAATTTTGAAATTGGGAAGAACAGTGGATTTTAAGGTCTTATCTAATTTCAAATTTCCATTTTCCAGCTTCGGCATCCGATTTCCAAATTGAGAATACACCCCATTTTAAAAAAAGTGTAAACTGGGAAATGAAGGATACCGAAAGATAGTTATCACATCCGGAGAAAATCATGAATATCGCAAAGTGGCTGTCCGGGGTCCTCAAAAAGGCGGGCGGTATATGCCTGGTCGGCATGATGCTCCTGACGTGTGCCGACGTGGTGGCCGGCCTTTTTGGACATCCGCTTCTCGGATCCGAAGAATTGGCCGGTATGATGGCCTTCCTGCTGCTGGCGTTTGCCCTGCCTTCCACGGAATTGGAAAAAGGGCATGTGGGGGTGAACCTTCTCCACATGCGGTTGTCTCCCCGTATCAGAAATGTGAATGATTGTTTGGTGGCCCTTTTGTCATCGGCCCTTTTTTGTCTTGTGGCATGGCAATGCTGGGCATATGCCAGCGAGATGGGTGCGTCCGGGCAAGTCTCTGCAACCCTCCAGTTTCCCACATATTATCTCATAT
>Ga0208901_1000509_pt1 | contig 18103 bp, 15 predicted proteins | sample AntAceMetag02UKF_FD_184764 | JGI IMG/M metagenome (GOLD analysis project Ga0208901, IMG submission 184764) | Saline lake microbial communities from Ace Lake, Antarctica - Antarctic Ace Lake Metagenome 02UKF (SPAdes) (version 2) | ecosystem: Environmental > Aquatic > Non-marine Saline and...
GCCGTCCGATTGCGACCTATTCTGCTGACCGCGGCCACCACGGCCCTTGGGGCCTGGCCTATCACCCTGGACCCCGTTTTTTCGGGGCTTGCGTGGGCCCTGATTTTCGGGCTCTTCGCCTCAACCATCTTCACCTTGGTGATCGTGCCGGTGGCCTATTATGCTCTTATGAAAAAAGGAAATCAAAGATCATTACCGGCATAAGCGCCATGACGAGAGTGGCCCTTCTCATCACGGACGGCTGCCTGGCAAAACTCGGAGGCCATAGCCGGAGCCTCACCGGCATTTTGATGGCCTTCACCTGCGCTGCCGCTGTCGCCGCTTATGGGGAGTTATCTCTTTTCCCTCAAGCCGGTTATTGCCGCAGTTCTGGCTGTTTTATTCCTAAACCAGATCCCTACAGGGTGGCGGATACTGACCATCATGGAGATGTAACCATTTCCTGAAGCAGACCACTGTTCGCCGCTCACTAGCCGTTATTCATTGTTCACAGGAAGGAAAAGACGCGATGCTGAAACGAGTGAAAGTCCCACGACTGGATTGGTATTTTCACGTTGTGTAGGTTTTATCCTTTTTCTGGGTTTCCGCCTTTGCGCAGCAACCCAAGGGTTCTTTTGATGAAAGCCAAAACACCGTCCAGGTTCTTATCGATCAAGCCTATCCTTACAAAAAAGGAACCGCCTTCTTTACATTCAAACATGTTTGCCCCTGTGGTGGAGGCAACCATAAAAACGGGGGTAAAAGCCATGGCGGCGGCGACTCTGGAATTGTTTAAAACCAAACCCGAATAGCACCCACTGACCTCTCGTCACTCGTCACTCAAAATAATGATTAACGCAATCGATGTAATCGGGCTTATAGAGCGTACCGATACCACACCAATAGGCCGGCCAGTTTATATCATCTATGGGGTTGCCGGCATCGTGACCGGAATAATAATAACGGGAGTAAGCCTGACGTTTTACTGCGTCTGTGGCTAGTTCAGAGAATAGCTTATTAAGGGCGTCCCTCAGAAGGCCATCAGACCCGTAGGTATCCGAGAAATCATAGTAGGCAGCAAATTCCGGGGCACTATCAAAAAGGTAGGCAACCGACCGATAGTCGAGAAGTTTCCACCCTGCAGTATCCATCTTCATCACCTTAAACGCGGGATTATTTCCAAAGAGGGGGCTTATGGAAGGGCTGATGACTATCGTTCCGGAGTCTTGCGCTCCATCCGACGGGGTAAGCAGGTATTCATCCATATGCGTATGCCCCGCAAAACCCGCTTCGATATTCTCTGCATGGCGCGCCGTCAGTTCCAGAAAACGCTGTTGATATTTTTCTTGCCACATGGTGACGGCATCGGAAATGTGGCCGGCATCATCCATATACGTATGTACCGTACCAAAGATGTCCGCTCCTGGCGGGATGTGCAGGAAAAGCCACATTTTTCTATCTTCTTTGCCGGCGTTCACAAAAGTTTCTTCCAGCCAGTCTAACTGCTTCCACGCCGCGTCCTTTTCTTCCGCCGTTGCATCAGCCCGGTGAACGGAGAAAAGCACTGCATTCAGGCATACAAAAAGAACCTTGGATCCCGGTGGATCCGCAACATAATACCCACCGGCCGAATAGGTTTCGAAATATTTCTCCCTGTCGGCTCCCCCGAGGAGAAATTCGGAATAGAACAGTTCCGCGGTGTCTGCCAAAAATGGGCCGCCAGGGACGATGCGATAATCTCCTGCGTAGGAGTCGACATTTCCGAGAATGAATAACACGGGGACCTCGCTGAAACGCTCCCTGACCTGGGACACAAAGAAGGCCACCGTCTTGTACGAGAAGGAACGTAGCGCTTCCTCGTCCTCCTTCCCGTATAACCCGAAAAATTTTTCCCGGAATTTATGAGCCAGGATATCTCCCCCGAAAAGAAGAAAGGGCATCGAATTTACCTGTTCTCTTGCGGAATCCAACGCTTGAATGAGAAGCGGGTAGTTGGTTTCATTTCCCCAGGACTGGGGTTTGGTAATCGTCGAACTTTGAAAGATACCTGCCCATTGCGAAACATCCGCCTGAACCAGGTCATTGAAAAGGGTCTCATCAAAAAAAGGGGAAAAATGCATATCCGAAATAAAGACAAACCGGGTGGTCTTTCCAACGGGTGTTTCCGAAGAATTGCCCCCGCATCCGGAAATCGGGACAGTTAGCAGGGATATGAAAAGAAGTGAGAATATGAAAAATCGAACGTTCTTTAAAGAAGTACGCATAAACATCTCCAGGGTCAAAATCCTCTACAGGACTCGCCGGTAAATATCCACTGCGTCCTTTTTAGAGAGGGCCCGAGGGTTGTTGGCCAGAAGGCGCGTAACCTTCATAACCCCTTCAGCCAGATCGTCAATATGGTTCTCAGTAACGCCGAATTCGCTTAAACTGGAAGGCACCTGCAGATCCTGGGCCAGGACTATCACAGCGTCAACAGCTGCCTCAGCCGCCTGACGATCGGATAGCCCGTCCACAGGTTCACCCATCAATGCGGCAATATCAGCGAATTTCTTAAGATTCCCTACCAGGTTGAATCGCATCACTTCGGCCAGCATAAGGGTATTGGCCACACCGTGAGGAATGTGAAATTCAGCCCCTATAGGATAGGCAAATGCATGAACGGCGGTCACTCCAGCGTTGGCAAAAGCGATCCCCGCCAAAAGGCTGGCTTCCAGCATGGCCGATCGGGCATCAATGTTTCCTCCGTGGGCATAGGCCGTGCGAAGGTTCTCAGCAATCAACTCAATCGCCCTTACGGCGAACATGTCGGTCATGTCATTGGCGTTGACGCTTGTAAACGCCTCAATGCCATGGATGAGGGCATCCATACCCGTTGCCGCGGTCACGGACGGGGGGAGTCCCAGGGTTAACAGGGGGTCCAGAAGGGCAACTTTTGCAAACAGGTGAGGACTCACAACCCCTTTTTTGAGTTTCTCATCCTCGTCCGACAGGATGGCAATGGGCGTCACTTCACTGCCGGTTCCGGCCGTTGTGGGAATCATAACGGTGGGAACCCCCGGTTTGGGCACCAGATCAATACCGCAATAATCGATAATATCTCCTGAATTTCTGAGCATGACAGCCACGGTCTTCGCGATGTCGATGGGACTGCCCCCCCCCAGTCCGATGACGCAAGAGGGCTTGAAATCTCTCACGGCCGTGAGGCAGTCGTCAACGGTCTGGTGGCGGGGATCAGGCGATACGTCGCTGAAAACCATGGTTTTGATGCGTGCTTCCTTGAGGGATGCTTCAGCAAGACCCAGGATCCCTGCATCAAGAATTCCCGGATCGGTAACGATAAGGGCCCGGGCCGCTTTCAAATCCCGCACTTCCCGGCCAAGACCGTTGACAGCCCCCGGTCCCATGACAATCCTGGGCGTTGTTCTAAAAATACTGATGTTATCCAACATAATCAAAATCTCCTTATTTTTTAACGTCCCAGGATGAGGCGCAAACTCTCTTCCTGCTCGATTTCCCGAAGCGTTCCCTGAAATATGGCTTCTCCTCGCTCAATCACATAACCCCGGTCCGCCACCCGAGCCGTATTGGCCAGGTTGGACTCAGCCAGAAGGATTGAAATGCCCATGTCCCGAATTCGTACCATGGCATCAGAGAAATGCCGAACCACGAGCGGCGAGAGCCCTTCGAAGGACTCATCCAGAAGCAGTAGATTCGGTTTCAGGGCCAGAGCGCGGGTAACGGACACCATCTTCTTTTCCCCTCCGGACAGGTTACCGCCTTTTCGTTCCCAGAGTTCCCTGAGTTTGGGGAAAATTTCAAAGCCCTGTTCAAGATCAAATTCCCCGTCCTGCCGCTTTTCGATAATCCAAGTGGACAGTTTCACGTTTTCCTTCACACTCAAATCTGGAAAAACCCGTGCATCTTCCGGTGCATAGGCTACACCGGAAAGAACCCGCTTCCGAGTGGTCCCGTTCGTGATGTCCTCCCCTTTGAAAAGAATGTTCCCTGATTTAGGAGCATAAAGTCCCATAATGCATTTGATAATGGAACTTTTTCCCGCTCCGTTTCGCCCTAGTAACCCCACAATTTCTTTTTCATTCACGTCCAGAGATACCGAACGCAGGATGTGAGACTTGCGGACAAAGAAATCTAAGTCTTTAATGGATAGCAGCATGGTTAATCGCTCACCCCGAAAAGTGTCTCTTTCACCTCTTTGTTTTCCATAACCTCTGATGAGGCCCCGTCAGCCAGAATTCGGCCCTCAGCCAATACCATCACCCGATCCGTATATTCAGCCACAATATCCATGTCGTGTTCAATAATGAGGGTTGCGGTGCCTTGTTTCTGGATAGCCGAGATAATCGTATCCATCACTTTGAACTTATCGGATGTGGCAACACCGCTGGTGGGTTCGTCCAGAAGGAGGAATTTGGCTTTGAGCGCAAAGGCCATCGCCGTATCCAGAATCTTTTTGTCCCCCTCGCTTAAACCCGCGGCCGGCTCCAAGGCAAATTGCGCCAGGTTGAAGGTCTCCAGAATATTCATGGCTTCCGTTTTCTCCCCATCATAGGCGTTTGCGGGTTTAAAGAAACGTCCGGATCTGCCCTCGGTTGAAAAGATACAGTTTCGCACATTGTCTAAAACACTCAGTTCTTCAAAGAGCTGGGTAATCTGGAAATTCCTGGCAATGCCCAGAGCGATGCGAACATGGGCCGGCGCAGTAGTGATATCTCGATCATCCAGGAGAATTTTTCCCGCATCCGGCCGAAGATGCCCACTGATCAGGTTAACCATGGTGGTCTTACCGGCACCGTTGGGTCCCAACAGCGCTACCACCTCATTTTTCTCCACGGAAAAACTGACGTCGCTGATGACCATAAACTGTCCGAAAGATTTCTGTACATTCTGGATCTGCAACATACGTGTCTCCTAAGCCCTTTTTGGCTTCAAGCGGTTGAACAGGCTTTGAATTCCCCCGGTAATGCCTCCGGGCAGGGCCAGCACAAGAAAAATCAGAGTAGCACCGATAATCAGCATCCAGTACTGCGTCGTGGCGACGGCGTAGAGCCGTAGATACGTAAAGGCAACGGCGCCGACGATGGGGCCTTCAAAGATCATAAAGCCGCCTAAAAGAACCATGTAGACCACTTCTCCCGAAAAAACCCAATTACAGATTTCAGGTGTGATGTGCCCGTTGACAAAGCTCCAGACGCCCCCTGAAAGCCCTGAAAAAATCCCCGAAATAATAAATGCATACAGGCGGTATCGTTTCACACGAATGCCGATCATTTCAGCGCGAAGTTCATTGTCCCTGGTGGCCTGCAGGATTTTTCCGAACGGGGAGTTCACAATGGCCAGCATGACAAGGCTCGCGGCCGCGAAAATCCCCACAACGATGTAATAATAAGGACCGCAAAGGAATTGGAAGCGCCGCATTCCCTCGAATTCATGGCCGAAAAAGAGCGGGATAGGTATTCGGATGCCATCTGAGCCGCCCGTGTAATGATACGCTTTTTCAAGAACCGCAAAAAGAAGCATGCAAAGCGCCAGGGTAAGGATGGAGAAGAAAACACGGGTGTGGCGAACACACACAAGTCCGAAAAGAGCCGATATTGCCGCCGAAACCAGGAGCGCCGCCAAAATGGCGTTTTCAAACGTAAAATGATCGGGCAGATACATGTAGAGGAGTCCAACGGCGTAGGCCCCCGCGGCAAAATAAGCCCCGTGTCCGAATGAGAGGACCCCCGTATAGCGCAATAGAAGGTTCACTCCCAGCGCCATGATGGCAAGCGACAGCCCTGTTTCCATGAGGGTCACATGATAAGGGGTTATGAATTGCGGCAGGACAAGAAGGACAATCAATATGGCCGCATAGCAGGCGGCACGGGAGTTCACTATATACCTTTTCATCAATTTCCCCTTCTATTTCTGACCAAACAGACCTTCGGGCCGAATGACGAGAATCACCACGGCTATCAAAAAAAGCAGTGGCATTTCAAGTTCCGCAAAATAGGCAATGGTGTAGGATCGTGTGAGTCCCACGATGATGGAGCCCAGAAAGGCGCCCTTCAGACTCCCCAAACCGCCGATGACCACCACGATGAATGCCATGATCAGCGGGTCCATTCCCATCCCCATCACGGCGGGCGTTGTAGGGACCACCAGGGCTCCGGCCAGACCGGCGAAGGCGGAACCCAGCATAAAGGCGGCGATGGTCAAACTTCTCATGGGAATACCCATGGCCTGGGCCATTTCCCGATCCATCTCTATGGCGCGCAGCATGATGCCCAGTCGTGTTCGGACCATCAGCCACCAGATGAAAAGTCCCGCAGCCACGGCCACGGCCATAACGAACAAAAAATAGACCGAGTAAGTGTACCCCATAATGTCGAGGCTGCCCATGGCGTCAAAAGGTGCAGAAGCATATCGCGACTCGCCACCGAAGATCAGCTTGATGAGATCCTCGATCAGCATGAGAATGCCGAAGGTAATGAGGAGCTGATATTCCAGTGCGCGTCGGTACATATGCTTGATCAGGGTCGTCTCCAGAACAAACCCCACCAAACCTGCCACGGCCACGGCGCCCAGGACAGACACCAGCAACATGACGGGAAGGCTGCTCTGGGCCATGAGCCCGATCAGGTAAGCGGCCATGAAGCCGCCGACGGCATAGAGAGACCCATGGGCCAGGTTCAAAATGCCCATGACGCCCAGGATGATGTTTAATCCCAGGGAGGTCAGAAAGAGAAAGGCCGCAAAATATAGTCCGTTGAGGGCATATATCAGCCCCATAGGCAAAGACCCTCCTTATGCCGTTAGATTCCTGAGAGTTTATCTATCACATTTGTAAAGCGTTCCATTTGTGAGCTTTTTTGAACCGCAGAATATCGAACAAGGAATAATGAATGTCGAAGGGAAACTTCATGATTCGACATTCCTTGTTCGATATCGAAGTCTTCGCTTACCTCGATATTCGCTTTTAAAAATTTCAAATATCTTTAGCTAGGGTTTTGTTTGGGTTTGTTTTTTTTAGCGGCGGAAGATACCTCCCGCCGCCTATAATAGACTCTTTCCTATGATTTCCAGCCGTTAATCCAGGCTTCTGTGGAGATGCCCGCCGGCGCATTCACCTGGAATGAGGGGAATACTTCCAGTTTGTCAGGATCCAGGATCGGGAAAGGATACCCCTTCACCTTCTTGGAGATTCCCACAAGACAGTCTTCTCGCGCATTGTGGTCCTTGTTGATGGTCAGATACCCTGAAGGGGTTTCCAGGCTCATATTGCCCAGGGCCTTGGCAATATCTTCGATGCTGGGCCATCCTCCCACAAGGCTCGACGCCTTTTCCACAGCGGTTTTGTACGATGCAATGGCCTGAAAGGCATGGTATGAAGGATAGGTGGGGTATTTTTTATAGCGTTTGTTGAATTCTTCCACAAACCATTTATTGAGCGGCCATTTATCCCAAGCGGGATAAAGGAAGTAATGGGCCCCCGCACAACAGAGGAATTGACCCTCGGGGAAATCCGCACCGATCTCCTGGGGATAGGGCTCCCCACGACTCATGGCCAGTTTGGCCTGTTTAAAGAACCCGGCGCCCATGGCCTGTTTAATAAAGGTCACGGCATCTCCCCCCCAGAGGGACGAGTGGACGATCTGAGCCCCCGAGCCCATTAATGCGCTTACGTGGGCTGTGTAATCCGTCGTGAAAATCTTGGGCCACAGGGTCTTTACAATCTCCACCTTGGGCAGAAGTTTTTTGATGGCCAGCTGAAAAATATGAAATGAATCCCGACCCCAGGCGTAGTCCTGGTTAATGGCGGCAATTTTTTTCACATCCGGCATATATTTCTTGATAGCAAGGGCTAAAGCGATGTTGTCCTGTCCCAGGTGGGCCGCAGTTCGAAAACCCAGTTCAAATTTGGGGACTTTGTAGGGAGATTTTTTCTCCTCCATCAGTACGTGCGTTCCACAGTCATAGGCCAGCATGAGACCGCCCAGTTCATCGGACATGGGAATCACGGCCTTACAGTCGCCCGAAGAGATATAACCCAGGATAACATCCACTTTATCTTCCAGGATCAATTTCCTCGCAAGCTCCACCTGTCCTTTGGCGCCGCCCGCCTCATCCAGACTGATCAAATCGATTTTCCGGCCCAGGATTCCGCCCTGCTTGTTGTAAACATCGGCCATCATCTTGTAGGAATTATCACCAGGGATCCCAAAAGGCCCGGCTGCGGGTCCGCTCAAAAAGCTAATGGCCGCCACTTTGATCGCGGTTTTGGGAATGGCCTTTTTCTTTGCAGCACCGGCATGCGTAGCGCCACCCAGAATCATGCCACCGGCAGCTAAACCGGCAACGCCTGTTGTTTTCATGAAATCCCGTCTTCCAATTTTTTTCTCAGTCATTACTACGCCCCCTTCTTCAACATTAAAGTCGTTAGCGCCAAGATGACAATCTTCGTTTTCATCGCCTGCCTTTCCACAGTTTCCTAATGCCACCACCTCCTTTTGGTTTTTTGTGCTATTTGGAATAATCCCCGGGCCGACCCTCGCTGTTCCACCCGCGGGCCTGGTAATACTCAAGAAGCATCTGCTCATAGTCTTTCCGGGCCAATACCTTTCCCATCTCGGGGAGCGCCTCCTCATGGAAACGCCGCGGCAGCCTGTCGTCCTTCGGAGTCAGGCCTTCGCGCAGGTTGAAACGGCGGGTGTCATCGGTGACCCGCCGAGCCACAGCCCGCATGCCCGCCTCATCCAATTCCAGGCCTGTGGTGCACTTAATAATCGTAGAGAGCTGTTCGAATTGATACAAGTCGCGAAAAAAGCGGCATAAAATCAGGGTGTCGAAGATGGTCAGGCGATCTTCCCAAAGTGCGAAGACCTCCGCCTTGCCTCCGATCTTCTCGGGGTCCACCATGCCCGACAGTTCAGGTTTGTAAAAAGTAGCCCGGAGATGGCAGGCCCCCCGGTCGCTGGTCCCGTAAGCCAGGCCCATACCCTTCAGCACCCTTGGATCATAGCCGGCAGGCTCCATGCCCTTGACATGGATAGCCTGGTCTTCCATATTCCAAGCTTTGGCGGCAGCCACGATACCTTGAGCCAACACTTCACCAGGCCCCCTTCTGTAGGCTATCTCCTCCAGCAGGCCGGCAATGGCATCCACACGGCCGTACCCGATGTCATAGTCCAGGTTGCCCTGCTCAACCGCCTCGATGGTAAAAGCCGCAAGATTGCCGCCAGTCATGGTGTCCAATCCCAATCGGTCGCAAACGTCGTTGAGATAGGCTATCTCCTCGATATCGGCCACTTCGCACAATCCTCCGAAGGCGTAAATGGTCTCGTACTCCGGCCCCTCGATTTTCAGACCTTTGTGGCGCCCCTGTTTCACGGTTGTCAAACGGCCACAGGCGATGAAGCATTTTAAACAGGCATGGGGCTGTACTTCACAACGCTCATGCAGGGCGGCGGCGTTTATGCCTTCACGATTCTCACTGGTACCTTTGTGCCAGTAACGGGTTGGAAAACCCCCGGCGTTGTTCATGACATCCACCAGCATAGGGGTGCCCATGCTTTTATAAGCCTTGACGCCGGCGTCTTCTTTGGCCCGGGCCGACATTATCTTGGCGAAAGATTTAAGCAGCTCCGGGTCGGCCATTTCTCTGGAACGATTCCCCCAGAAAGCGATTGCCTTGATATTTTTGGAGCCCATAACCGCACCAACACCGGTGCGCCCAGCTGAACGCCAATAATCATTTTCGATCACCGCGAAAACGACCTTGTTTTCCCCTGCCGGGCCTATGGTCATCACACCGGAACGATTGGCTGCGGAGCGGTTTTCTTTTATCCACCTTTTGATGTGATCCTCGGTACTATACGTGTCCAGACCCCAGAGGTCCTCGGCCGGGTGAAATGAGACGCCGGTCTCGCTGATCTCCAACCATACCGGCCCATCGCCAACGCCATTGATCATGACTGCGTCAAACCCTGTCGAGGCCATGGACTCAGCCGCGGTTCCCCCAGCGTAGGACTCGGAATAAAAACCGGTCTGCGGCGATTTGGTATAGACCCCGTGACGACAGGAACCCCAGATACCGGTATTCGTAACGGGACCGGACGCAAAAATCAGGTTGTTTTCCGGGCACAGAGGATCGACTCCCGTCGGGTTATGGGTCAGCAGTAGATGCGTGGCCAACCCCTTACCGCCCAGAGTGTTCTCAAGCACTTCGTCGGCCAGACGTTTCAACTCAAAGGACTGATGGGTAACATCCACCACCAGCAGCATATTATAAAAACCTTTCACGACCACTCCTTTCCTGTTCACGGCTCCAGACCCACAACGAAACCCGCCCAGATCATGGCGAACCCTTTATCCCGCACAGGGAGCATGAATAACAACCAGTTTGGGATTCAAGCACACAAGCAAAAATTCTTTGCAACGAATATGCCATACATGGAGTTGATGGCTAAAGGCTTGAAATGAAAAGTTTTTCGTCTGGAAGAGGGAGAGACAGTTCGGAGATCAAATCACTGCATGTTTGCATATAGGGCGTAAGCTATAGCCGGAATAACATTATTTTAGACTTTAATATTAATGGGATAACCTATCAATGCAGTTTTGCAATCATATTGTGCTAATGCAATGACGTGGTGGTTTTATTTCGTTTGATTTTACGCCATAGAGTCGTGGTGTGTATACCCAGTGACCTGGCTGTATGTCCCAGGGTATGGTGTTTGTGCAAGGCCTCCTGAATAATGCGGGTTTCAAAACGCTCCATTGCCACCTTGAGAGTAAGCCCCTCGGATGCCCCCTCTTCAGGCTGTTGCAGGCGCATCGCTTCCGGGAGATCGCCCAGGGTAATTGTCTCGCCGTCACTCATCACAACCATCCTCTCAACCAGGTTTATTAACTCACGCACATTTCCGGGATAGTCGTAATGCATTAATCGTTCCAGAATTTCCGATCGCATTTGCTTATGCATTCCACGGCTTCGGTTAAGTTTCTCCAATGTCTTCATGGCCAGCAACGGGATATCCTCACGGCGTTCCCGTAGGGGGGGGATATTTATGGGCACCACATTGAGCCGGTAATACAGATCCTCTCTGAAACGTCCCTGTTTTAACCATTGGCCCAAATTGCGGTTTGTAGCAGCGATTATGTTTACGTCCACTTTGATCGGGTTTGTGCCACCCAGCCGCGTGAAAGTTTTTTCATCAATGACCTGCAAAAGCTTCACCTGCATGGTCGGCGTCAACTCACCCACCTCATCAAAAAACACCGTGCCGCCCTGCCCAGCCTCAATGAGACCCGCTTTCCCTTTGGAGAGAGCTCCGGTAAAAGCCCCTTTTTCATAGCCAAAAAGTTCGCTCTCCATGAGTGACTCGGGGATAGCCGCACAGTTAATCTTTGTGAAGGGCTCATCTTTGCGTGGGCCCATATTGTGGATAACGCGGGCCAGCATGCTCTTCCCTACCCCGGATTCACCCCTGATGAGCACCTGCGCCTCAAAATCCGCTACTTTGACAGCCTTCCTTACCACATCGGACATGGCTTTGCTTTTGGCAATCAGGCCCTCCAATGCGTGGTCATATTGATCCTGTTCCCACAACGATTGCTGGTAGCGTGCGGAGAGGAGTTTGGCCTTGTCTACCTCATTTCTGAGTTCAGTCAGAGCGGTCATGTCGCGAACATTCGAAATCACCAGCACGATTTCCCCCTGATTGTCGAATATGGGAGAACCAGTCACCAGAACGCGTTTGCCACCCCGGATGTTTTGCATAATGCTCACCCTTTGCTTTTTCTTCAGCACATCCAAGGTCACCGAGTGATCCAGCACACCCTCTTTCACGAGATTGGTCAAGTTCTGCCCTAGCAGATCGTTCCGATCCAACCCGGTAATGCTTTCATAGGCCTGGTTTACTTTGAGTGTCTTGCCCAGGCAGTCAGCCAGATACATGCCGTCCTGAGAGTTTTCAAATATGGCCTCCAATTCACGTACAAGATCCCGATAACTCTCCAACTGGGAGACAATCGCTTCATATTCGGAGATATCCTGAAAAACACTGAACAGGCCGACAACCTGTCCATTATCCATTATCGGATTTCGGTTAGCGATAATGGTGGTCTTTCGAATTTCAAGCCGCACCCCGATTTGTGGTTGGCCGGTTTTTAGAATTTTTTCCATTTCCGGCCACGTTTCAGGGCGCAATTGAGACATGTGCAAACCCACCGGCGAATCAGAGTCGTTGAAAATGCGCATGGCCGCTTTGTTGTAGACTAGTACTTTGCCTTGACGGTCTATAATAACAATGCCGTTGTACGAGGCATCAAAGAGGGAGGCCATCTGTTGGGTAAACTGCAAGGGGTCGCGTTCCTTGAACTCCATGTTCATATTGGATTTTTCCCGGGAAAGTGGGCGGTTAATTGCACCTTTCAGGTGTACCATCAATGGAATATTTTCTCCGAAATCCACTGTTGGTTCAATTCATATTCCTTCAAATCCTGAGTTAAAGTCAACATTCATTATTCTGAGACCCTGAAGAATCGTTAAAATCAAGGGGCCATATTCACAATCACCGGAAAAGATGAAATTGGGAGGCTCCTTGCGTCACAGGAAAATATGTAATATATTGTTCAGCGACAGCGACCGCATGGGGAATCCCGCGTCGCCCGTTCATATGATCTGAGAGGAAGTAAGATAAAACATTCCTATTAAAACGCTTAGGCAAGGAGAACTTCAGATGGCAGAACTACTGGAAATTCTGGAAACCAGTTACCCTGTTATTCAAGGCCCCATCGGCGAACTCAATAGTCCTGAAATGGTGGCCGCTGTGTGCGAAGCCGGTGGTTTCGGCGTACTAGCCCTGGGGTTTACTCAAGATATGGAAGCAATCAGAAAAATGATCGCAGAGATCCGAAAACGGACAGATAAACCCTTTGGAGCCAATCTTATGATCGCCATGAACCCTGCCAACGAGCAGATCCTTGAGGTTCTGGCCGAAGCCGGAGTGAAGGCAGTGACCACATCAGCCGGCTCCCCCAAAAAAATCTATCCTAAAATACATACTTTGGGAATGAAAGGCCTGCACGTTGCGCTGGATTTCTCCTTCGCTTTGAAGGCGGTCGACGCAGGAGCAGACGGGCTGGTGGTTTCCGGGAGCGAGTCGGGCGGACTTCGAACCTCAAGTCCTGAATCATCGAACATGGTTCTCATACCAATGGTCTGCGACCATGTAACTGTACCCGTGGTGGCAGCCGGGGGGATTGCTGATTCCCGAGGCTATCGAGCCGCCCTGGCCCTGGGAGCCCAAGGAGTCCAGATTGGAACGCGTTTTCTTTCTGCAGCGGAAAGCCCGGCCTCAGAAGCCTGGAAGCAGGAGATTTTGAACTGCTCTGACGGGGGAACCACCCTGCTTCCTCTGGGGGGCATGAACGTGCGAATCATCATCAATCCCCGTCTGGCCAAGAAAATGAACGACCCATCCATCGACCTGTCCCGGGAGTACAGTATGATGAATATGGGTAAGGCCTGGCGATCTGGGGACTTTGATCTCTTTCCTGCTGGAGGCGGTCAAGTCAGTGCTTCAATTACAGAGATAAAATCGGTCAAGGATATTATTGTTGAGATGGTATCACCTGAAAGCTGCAATTAGCGGTTAGCCTTTAGCTATTAGCCTCACAATATCGGTTAGTTACGGCTACATTAGGTTGGCATCAAAAAAATGAAAGCTTCAAAATAGTAAAAAGGTATTCAAATGTTTGGATCCTTTAAGCTAACGGCCAATAGCTAAAACCTAATTGCAGCTTTTAGGTATCACATGTCTTTACCGGCCTTGATGATCGTGGCCAGTTCCAACATGCTCCTGGCGGTAGCACGGGCGGTCTTAAGACCGTAATCATCTTTTAAAACCTGATGTTTGTCTTTGGGATCAAAATCCCCGGTCCCTGATAGACTGGTTAGTCCTGCACCACCAAAAGTGGACAAGGAACCCGGAACCGCGATAACCATCTGGTAGGTCAGAAAAGCCCAGTGGATACTGGTGAGGGTCGTTTCAATGCCCGAGTTCCTGTACCAGCTTACTGCAATTCCAGCGCCCACTTTGTGTTTCATGCCTCCCGCATAGTGCTTCCCGTAATGAATGCACCGGATTCGATCCAGTACGGAGGCCAGGTGGCCGCTCATCCTTGCCAGATAAACGGGCGAAGCCACCATCAGGGCATCGGCCTCAACCACTTTTGGAAAAAGTTCTCCCATATCATCCTTGACAGCACAGAAATTCCTTTCATCCTGCTTGGCCATACACCAGTTACAGTGCCGACAACCTTCTACCCTTTTACCTTGAACGTTAAAGACGTCAATCTTGACTCCGTCCTTTTCCACTGATTTTAATGCTTCCTTCAAGATAATTTCCGTATTGGATTCTTTGACGGGACTTCCGCAAATACCCAGAATATTGATCATGTCTCCCTCCTGATAGTTGAAAATGCTATTTCAGTATAGAACATCGGCTTCCTTCATTTAAGCCAAAAAGTAGTTTACACTTTCGTGATTTCGTGTTTTCGCAGAGAAATTGGAAATTGGAAATTGGAAATTAGAAAAAAACACATTAATTCGGATCTGTTATCCAATTTCCAGTTTCGAATTTCCAGTTTCAGCATCCGATTTTCAGATTCGACGTCCGATTTTCAACCAGAAAAAATACCCCATTTCCGGGAAAAGTGTAAACTTATGAATGAAGGATGCCAGAACATCCAACGATAAGTAAACAACTCATTGTAAAAATCTATAATTGTTTATGGCGATTCGCTCGTTCTTTGGCTCACCGCAGGTTAAGGTGAAAAATCCTTTTTTCCGGAACCGGGGTTTCAGGTTTCGGGTGTCAGGTTTCAGTACCTACTTCCTATTTTCTGAATATAATAAGCATAACTATTCGTTATTACGTTTAATAAGCTGAATACGCCAGGTTTTTTCCTGACACCTGACACCTGACACCTTGAATCTGAGCATGACCTATTCAACAACTGAAAAAATATCACGTTAGTCCGCGATGAGCCCGTTCTTTTTCCTTTTTTATCCTGAAAATCATGCAATAATCCGAGTGATCCAATATTTCCTTTGATTTTTTTCCATGACTCTGATGAAATACTCTGGACTCTGACAGGATCGTTCCGGTTCTGCTGATTTTTCATCCATACACTGTTCATTCAATCAAGGAGGCTAAAATGCCTGAATTCGCTTATCAGGAGATGTTTCCCATGGGAAAAGATACCACCCACTACCGGCTCCTGACCAATGATTACGTTTCCCTTTCGTCCTTCGAAGGCAAGGAAATCTTGAAAATCGACCCTGAAGCTCTCACCCGTATCGCCCAAGAGGCCTATAGAGATGTCTCTCATCTGCTGCGATCCAACCACCTGTCCCAAGTGGCAGCCATTCTGAAAGACCCTGAGGCATCAAAGAATGATCAACTTGTGGCGATGGAGATGATCAAAAACGCCATCATATCAGCAGAGATGGAATTTCCCATGTGCCAGGACACAGGGACAGCCATCATCATGGGGAAGAAAGGACAACAGGTGTGGACGGTTTTTGATGAGGGGGAAGCCCTGTCAAGAGGGGTGTATAATGCCTATGTGCAGAACAATCTGCGCTATTCCCAGAATGCTCCCCTGAACATGTTTGAGGAAAAGAATACAGGCTGTAACCTTCCGGCACAGATCGACCTTTACGCAACCCAAGGAGCAGAATACCGATTCCTTTTTGTAGCAAAGGGCGGCGGGTCCGCCAACAAGAGTTACCTGTTTCAGGAAACGAAAGCGGTCCTGAATCCTGATTCGCTGAAAAAATTCATGAAAGAAAAGATGAAGACCTTAGGAACGGCGGCCTGCCCCCCCTATCACCTGGCCTTTGTTATCGGAGGGACATCTGCTGAACTGAATCTCAAAACCGTAAAGCTGGCCTCCACGGGATATTTAGATGCCCTTCCCACCACTGGGAATGAGGGAGGCCGGGCTTTCCGTGACACGGAATTGGAACAACAGGTCCTCGAAATGGCCAGAGATCTTGGAATCGGAGCCCAGTTCGGCGGCAAATATTTCTGTCTGGATGCCCGTGTTGTCCGCCTGCCAAGGCACGGCGCGTCCTGCCCTGTTGGCGTGGGGGTAAGCTGCAGCGCAGACCGCAACATCAAGGGAAAAATCAATCGAGACGGCATTTTCTTAGAACAACTTGAAACCAACCCATCCAAATATCTGCCTGAATCGGGGAACCTTTTCGAAAATGCCATTCCCATCGATCTGGACAAATCCATGGAGGTTATTCGCGCGGATCTGACAAAATATCCCGTTTTGACTCCCCTGCTCCTGACCGGCAAGATCATTGTGGGCAGGGACATCGCCCATGCAAAGCTCAAGGAACGGCTGGATCGAGGAGAGGGACTACCCCAGTATGTCAAAGACCACATTATCTATTACGCTGGACCGGCCAAGACGCCCAAAGGATATGCATCCGGTTCTTTCGGACCTACAACGGCTGCTCGCATGGATTCCTACGTTCCCATTTTTCAAGCCGAGGGTGGTTCCATGGTCATGCTGGCCAAAGGCAACCGTTCACGGCAGGTAACGGAAGCCTGTAAAAAATACGGGGGTTTCTACCTTGGCTCCATCGGGGGCCCGGCTGCCCGCCTGGGGAAGGAATGCATAACCAACGTGAAAGTACTTGAATATCCTGAGCTAGGTATGGAGGCAGTGTTTGAAATTACGGTCAAGGATTTTCCCGCTTTCATCCTTATCGATGACAAGGGGAACGATTTTTTTGAGAGGCTTCTGTAAGTTTCACCTGTAAAGGTTTTATAAAAGGTTGACGCCCGCCTGCCTCGCCTAACCATCAGAAGAATTGTTCCCAAATACAGGGGGATAGTAACATCGACCATTCTCAAAATAGAGTGCGAACGGCAATGGCGGGCAGGCCTTAACTCCGCTGTTTAAATTCTTGTCGCTAACGACTATGTAATGCAGTTTTCAAGTAAACCCTCTGGATGACAGGAAGAATCACCAGGGCCGAATTTCCGAATTGAGTAAAAAAAAGAAGCCCATGCTGAATTATGGGCTTCTTTTTGTTGTTTTTCATGTTTGGGAACGGTTAGAAATACGGGGACGAGATTGGCTTCCTTTTTTTTATCCGCAATCCAAAATCGTGTCTTAATCGCACCTTGGCGTGATTCAGACACGAAGACTTATCCTCTATATCGATGGAATTTCTCCACCTCCTGTTTGAGCCAGTCGGGCCAGAACTCTTCCGCGATGGGATAACTGGCGTCCAGCGCCTGAAAAGACCCGTCTCCTGCAATTTTCCTGATCCGTTCCAGGGTATTGTATTTTACTTCATCCACACCGACAATCTTCGCTACGGCCTCATTAATTTCGTCTAAGCTTTTGTCATAGGGGTTCTCGTCTTTGAACGCCCGCTGTGCGGCTAATTCGTTAAGACAATCAATTCCTCTGTGCCACTCCTTGAAAGAGGGAAAAAACATGGGGCCGTAGGAGATCCAGAATTCAAGAAAACGGGCGCCCGCATTATAGACCACCCATACGGAACCCCCTTCGCTCACACTCCCACGAACGATGCTGTCATCCCCCATGGCGATGCTCTTGCCATGCAGCAGAGAATCAATCCCACCGAATTTGAGTCCCACCTCTTTCCTCCTGGTATTGCTTTCCCCTTCCTGAAATGTCCTGATGGCCTGGGGAAGCTTGATCAATGCCGGCAACAGATCGGTTTTGAGGCCTTCCGCTATTCCTACGGTAACTCCCCAGCCCGATTCGGGATTTGGAATCACCACATCTGCAGTGGATTCTTTATAATGGTCCGTCAGCTCCAGGCCAAGCTCTCTTCTTATCTGAAAGATCTCTTTTCCACGAAATGTAGAACCCACATTCCCGAAATACACCCCTTGAAATACATCGGGCATCATCCGGCTCTGCCTCAATCTTTTCGTTTCAATTCCGCTTGAAGAGCACAGGGTCATTTCCGCACCATCATATTCCTTCTCTGTACGGCCTCCAAGCCTTCGGTGCGAGCAGGATTCAGAACAGACGACAAAAGCCCCGTCAATGGTAGCATAAC
>Ga0208901_1000510_pt1 | contig 17983 bp, 6 predicted proteins | sample AntAceMetag02UKF_FD_184764 | JGI IMG/M metagenome (GOLD analysis project Ga0208901, IMG submission 184764) | Saline lake microbial communities from Ace Lake, Antarctica - Antarctic Ace Lake Metagenome 02UKF (SPAdes) (version 2) | ecosystem: Environmental > Aquatic > Non-marine Saline and Alkaline...
GTCTTCCGAAATGTCTTTAAGGGTCTCTTTCCCCACCGAATCCATGATTAAACGGCATGTGTTTAATTCCGTTACGTCTCCGTAGTATGGTTTGTACGGATCTTCTGCTTCGGCAGTTGTCTGAATGTTTTTATCCAGAAGCCACTCTAATTGTCGTAATTTATCCTGGTTGGGCTTCTGTCCATCCTCATTTTCTTGGGAAGCCATTTTTTCACCATCCTTTTATTGGTTTGGCTTGGAAACAAAGAACGCATATGGGCATTGTTCCGTCTGGTCTTCGGGTGAATCAGACTGGCTCTATGGGATCTTTTCCTCCCAGGACCTCTCTAAGAGCGGCAGCCAGATTCCGGTTATCTAAAGGTTTTTCAAGGTATTTTCGCACACCGAGGACCTCAGCTTTGTTTGCCGACATCCTTTCACTGTACCGGACTACCCTAGGACCTTCTTCAAAACAATTTCAAGATCGGCCTTTTGATAAGGTTTGGGCATGGCGCCTTGAAAACCGTATTCCTCGAAATTGGTAATGACCGGGTCATTGAAATAACCGCTGCATACAATGGCCTTTACACCCGGATCGATTCTGATCAGTTCCCGAATGGTTTGTTCACCGCCCATCCCACCCTTGATTGTAAGGTCCAGTATGACCGCATCGAATGGTTCTACCGAATCTTTTTGTTTTTTGTATGCTTCAATGGCTTCATCCCCGTCCGCCACGGTCTCCACTTCATACCCCAGCCGCTGCAACATTTTCTGAGCCAGATTCCTCAACATCTCCTCATCATCCATGACCAGGATTGTTTTAATTGTCGTTTGACCACTGCTGGTTGAAGGCGTGATATCTTCACGCTCCTGCGTTGTCTTTTGATCTTCTCTTTTTACCTCCGCAGCGGGTAGATAGATATTTACGGTCGTTCCTGCGCCGGTTGTGGAATTTATCATGATATGGCCATCATGTTTTTGAACAACAGAATGAGCAACTGCAAGGCCCATCCCCATGCCTTTTTGATTCCCCCTGTCTTTGGTGGAAAAATAGGGATCAAAGATTTTGTCCATGTGTTCTTCTGAAATACCACTCCCCTCGTCCTTAATGGAAATCTTCACATATTTTCCTTCGTTGAGAAGCAATGGGAATTCTTTGTCTTTGTTATCAATGACCTTGTTTTCCGCCCGAATGGTAATGCACCCGCCCTGGGGCATGGCCTCAACAGCATTCATAAGCAGACTGGTTATGGTGTGTTCTATCTGTATTGGATCATATTCAACTGAGCAGAGATCATTCTGGATGGAAAAGGCATATTCGATGCCGTCATGCACTTGGACCTGCTCCGGGATCTCCTTTAGCAAATTCCCGATGGAACCCAGTCCTTTCACAGGATGCCCTCCCTGAGAGAGGGTAAGAAACTGATGGGTCAAATCCCTTGCTTTGAGGGATGCCTGTTCGACCTCATGGAGGAGTTCTGCTGTGGTTGAATGGGGGTCCGTTTCATCCTGGACTATGGAGAGGTTCCCCATGATAACGGCGAGGAGATTGTTGTAGTCATGGGCAATGCCGCCTGCCAGGGTTCCAACGAGCTCCATTTTGTTAGCCTGTTGGAGTCGGGCTTCAAGCCTTTTTTGTTCTGTAATATTAAGAAATTCGGTTAGGAAAAATGTTTCCCCTTTAATCTGAACTGGAATAGTAAACATACGGGTGTTAAGAGTAGAGCCGTCCACAACCGTAAAAACCATTTCAATTCCATCGACTTTTCCCGAATTCTTTAAATCGCGGATAAACCTGCTTCGGTCATCTTCAGAATAGAAGCCAAGTTCAGTCGTTGTCCTGCCAACAGTTTCATCCTTGGTAACTTTAGTCAACTGGCAAAATTTAGCGCTGACGTCAACAATCTTGCCTGTTTTGGTCTCAGTAAGTATCATAGCATTGGGAGATGTATCAAAAAGAGTCCGGAATTTCTCTTCACTCTCACGCAGTTCTTTTTCTGCCTTCTTAATTTCCGTTATATCTCTCATAGAGCTAACTACTGTTTCTATTACATTGTCCTTGTCGAATTCTGGAGCAACAACCGCTTGAAAAACTCTTTCCCCCTTGTTTACCGTGAGAAAGGTAAATTCAAAAATTTCCGGCTTTCTATTTCGGAAAACGTTTTCATGCTTTTCACGCCAGAAAGAGCATAATTCCTCTGGCAGTCCTATTTCTTCATTTGTCTTTCCTAAATATTGCTCAGGTGACAACCCAGTAGCAGCATAAAGTGCAGGGTTAGCAAAAATATTGCGAAAATTTGTATCGATTCTTACAACAAAATCTTGAGTATTGTTGAGCACTGAAGACAAATTTCGTTCACTCTCTCTCAGCGCATCTTCCGCCTGCTTGCGCTCGGTGATCTCACGCAAAGTATAGAGAATGGTACCCCATCCGATCGATACCTGCTTTATATTTATTAGATAATCTCGTGCTGCCCCGGAATTATCAACCAGCGATCTTTCGAGATTGGTAATTCCCCCGTGCTTTTTAAGTTCTTCAAGCCTGAACAGGTCACTCCCCACAAGCTTTTCGATATTACCCATCTTTTTTATTTCTTCTATGGAAAAGCCCAAAGCGTTGAGGACATTTGGACATACATAATAGAACTTCCCATTTTCATCGGTGATAAATACCGGGTCGGATATGCTCGACAGGGTAACACTTAGCAATTTTTCTGAATCCCGGAGCGCCTCCTCCGTCTGCTTGCGCTCGGTGATGTCCTGAACGGTAGATATCATAAAATTCTGTTCAATAATTGGAATGTTCTTGGCTGAAATAATCCGTTTGCTGCCATCTTTTTGTGTTGCTTTGAGGTTATCCCATTGCATGCGCCCGGGATCACCTGATTCGATATCGGCTAAAACCTGTGTCTGAAGTTCTTCTCGGTAGTCCGGGTCGGGGTAGACCTTTTCAAAAAATTCCGGAATGTTTTTCAATTCTTCTTCCGACCATCCGTAGATCTCTTGAAACTGCTTATTCATGTACGTGGTCGTTCCTTCGTCAAAATAATTGACCGCCAAACCAATCGGCAGATTGTCCAGGATGGTTTGAATAAACTGGTTGCGGTCACGCAATTGCACTTCTTTCCGCTTACGATCCGTTACATCTTCTATGGTCGATACCATCCCATCAAAATTGCCCTCGCTATCAAAGAGGGGTGCCCCATTGACGGAAAGAAGCGTTCTTTTGCCATCCGGCCAAACAATTCCATGTTCAACACCAAAAACAGGTGCCTTTTTACGCTTGACCAACTGAAATGGCAGTTCTTCCTCGGGATATTTATTCCCTTCAGAGTCTGTGATCTGCCACGCAGGATCATTGTATCGCCGATTGTAAATATCCGAGCGTTTCAAACCAAGGATCTCTTCGGCACGGAAATTGGCCAGCGAAATCTGCCCTTCCCGGTCAACCACGGTGATGCCTACGGGACTGGTTTCCATCAGCTGCTTCAGGAAGTTCTGCTCCCTCAAGATAGCCTGCTCAGCCTGTTTACGCTCAGTAATTTCAGTAACACCTTCAAGTACGCTAACCACATTCCCATCGCTGTCTTTAACCGGTTGGGATATAATGTGATACCATTTCTTCCTCTCTGGATTATATTTTTCGATTCTTTGTACCTTACCGGTTCGAAAACATTGAAATGTCGGACACGGGTCACATGGTTCTTGAGATGATTCATAGAACGCGTGGCAGATTTGACCGATGGGATTTTCACCGGGGAACATGTCATGGATTTTATCATTCACCCAATTAATCGTATGATCCATGTTAATGATTGAAAGCCCAGTCTCAACAGATGATAGTATCCTCTCGACCTGATTACGATCTTCCTTTAGTTTGCTAACTTCTTTTTCAAGCTCGTTTATTCGTGTTTTCAGGTCTTCTAAAGACCGCCTTTTACTCATTTTTGCACCTCAGATATGACAAAATACGTTCAAGAACTATGGGAGAGCCCCCCTGGAGTAAGTCTTGGATCTTTCAGGATGGCTGCTCATTGGTTTGGTTGATGAAAAACAGGGCAAGACTATCCAAGCCAGGGTATCGGTTTTGGGCTTCGGGCGATTTTCAAAGTTCCGTACGTAATGCTCCAGTAGCATAGCGGTTATAATTTCTCAATACCGGCAGATCAATATTTGACAATCCTTTTGGAATAACTTTTGGCAATATTCGGAAACAAAGCCGTTTGGATGATAATCAATCAATATCTGGTGGTGTGCCTTTTTCGTTGGCAACGTGTGATACATTGAGAATGAACGAAACCGCTCCGCGGTAGATTTTATTTTCTTCTTTATTTCTTGGAAGAATTATGCAATATTTCATGTGTTTATGTGATGGGAAAGAGAAAGTCGATACTTTACCCATATAGCACATTCCATGCCAACATCTCAGCTTCGTTCATTCTCGTTTTATCAATAATCCCGCTCCTAAATACCACAATCTGATCTTCTGATACCGCCAGAGCTTAACCATAGAGTTCTGGCTCTTTTTTCGGCGGGACTATAGATAAAATCCTATTTGAATATCCCAAAACTCTATACATGTCAAAAATCTGCACTATTCTTTACGTATCCCTGTTTCTGACAGCACCTCTGAAATCAAACCGGAATTTCTTACGACCACAACATATTGTGGTCAATCCATTTTCCTATTATCCGGTCGCATAAAAGGGGTACGTGCATTATGTATGCATCACACATCCGCCAAAATCATGCAAGGCTGGCAAATCAATCCTTCACTTTTTGTGTCTAAAATAAAGCATGATGGAGTAGATCGACAAATGAATTCAAGCATTGACAGCGCCTTTGCAAATGCCTGCATCTTTAGTCATCTGTTCAACCAGTTCAGATTTCGTCATGCGATAGTCCCCTTTGTAAAGTATAGGCGGAAGCTTTGCAGATGATATCCATGCTGATGTTTAGGTGCTATTTACCTAATATTACTTTCAGTGTTCGCATGAGGAATATGCGTAGATAAATGATAGTATTTTTGAGTTGGATATTTCAAGCGTTTTTTAAATAAATTCTCGGAAATGAAACCGGACAATGCCTGGCAGCAAGAGCATACCACATTCAAGTTGATGATTCGACCCGTTATTGGGGGATATTGATTTTCTCTACTGGATATGACCGCCTGAGAGCCCCGAGGATGGCCGTTTAGATTCTGAAGCATGCTGAGACAAGGGGGATTCCGCATTTTTAGCAATAGAGGCTAACGTTGCTCCAGCACCTAATCAACCGCGCTCCCTTCGGGAAATCCCACCTCCCGCCCCCTACACACCAACTCATCCGGATTGCCCTCACAGGTAATTCCGCAAGAAGGCGGGTTGCATGGGATACGGGCGGAGAAGCAATCGCTCGTACCTCCACTGTAAAGGTATTGCCTACGGCATCAAAAAAGTCATTGAGATGGTGTTGGAATCAATAGCGACTCATTATAGAAATATCAAGCGGTCGGCCATTCTGCGTTCCTCCATTGCGTTCAAAATAATAACACAAAAAGGAATTAATACGCGGTTTTGGTTCCCGCGCACGACTCCTTATTAATGGTATGCTTTCAGCGTATAGTCAAGCATGAAAATATTCCATGCGACATGAATGTCAAGTGATCTTTTTTTAAGAAAATCAACATTTAGTCAACATTAGTCAACACATTACTGGAAACATTTCCTGTTTTCACTGATCTCAACCTATTGTACCGCCTAACTTGTTTTTGAAATAAAGTATTGATTTAACGCTTCATTTAAGTTAATATTTTTACGTTATCTTTAATTTGAGAATCGCCTTCGTTGGATCTGAATGCCACGGATTTTATCAATAAGCCGATTCAGAAAGAAACCCTTGATGCGGCATTGGCGCGGGCTGAAGAAATGTTGAGCAATGGACCATGAAAGTATTGAATTGACACTGCTCAATTGTTTTCCTATACGTTTCATATCCCGGCAGGCCTATACCCCATGGACTGACAGAATGACTGGAAGGAGAAATATATGTATTTAATGGGAATTGATGTTGGCACATCAGGCGTTAAGGGTATTATTCTGTCTGAAAAGGGGAGTCTTATCTCGGAGAAGACCAGTTCCTATCCTATCCATTCACCGTTTCCAAGCTGGTTCGAACAAAACCCGGAAGACTGGTGGAATGCCACCGTACGCTGCATTCGGGAAATACTCAGCAGTGCCAGTATTGACCCCTTGGAAATACGTGGAATTGGCTTGTCAGGAATGTATCACGGGTTGGTTCTTCTCGACAGGGACTGCAATGTGATAAGACCCTGTATATTGTGGAATGATCAGCGAACGGCTGTGCAGTCGGAATATCTTTCCAACAAGATTGGGGATGAACGCCTCTTAAGGATTGCTGCCACGTCATGTGCGCCCTATTTTACGGCATGTAAGCTTATATGGGTTAGAGATAACGAACCGGATAATTATGAAAAGATAACTAAATGCATGCTTCCGAAAGACTACGTTCGGTTTAGATTAACCGGTGAGTTTGTAACGGATATGACAGATGCTTCCGGGACCCTGTTCTTAAATATTCATGAAAGAAAATGGTCTTCGGAAATGATGGAAGTCATGGAGGTGGACAAGGATATCCTGCCTGATCTGGTTGAGTCACCGGAGATTTCCGGAAAAACATCCAGGAAGGCATTTGAAGAAACAGGATTGCCTTCGGGTATCCCGGTTGCGGGCGGAGGAGGAGATCAGGCTGCAGCTGCCATAGGCAACGGGATTGTGGATGAGGGTGTAGTTACGTATTCCATTGGAACATCTGGTGTCATTTATGCGGCTACAAACGAAATCAAGTACGACCCGGAAGGTAGGGTGAACTCTTTCTGCCATGCTGCTCCGGGAAAATGGAGCGTTTTGGCAGTCATCAACTCCGCGGCTGGTTCATACCAATGGTATCTGGATAATTTTTCGGATTGGGCCAAAGCCGAGGCGGAGCAGACCGGAATGAGTATTTACGATGTTCTGGAAAGAAATGCATCTCGTATCCCTGAAGGAAGTGATAAGTTAATTTTCTTACCCTATCTGGCGGGAGAAAGACACCCTCACACAAATACCAATGCAAGAGGGGTGTTTTTTGGGCTCCATGCAGGCCATACCAATGACCATATTGTGCGGTCCATATTAGAAGGGGTTTCCTTCTGTTTTCGTGACTGCCTGGATGTCATGCGAGAGCTGGAAATATCCATTGATGAAATACGGGCAACCGGTGGAGGTGCAAAATCAAAATTTTGGCTGGAAATGCTGGCCAACACCAGTGGTGAGCCCATCGTAACCATGGCATCCGATGAAGGTGGCGCAGCCTTTGGTGCTGCCATCCTGGGTGGCGTGAGTGCGGGTATTTTTGAAAATGTCCAGGAAGCCTGTTCCAATCTTGTCCATACAGGGGCTAAGGTGAAACCCCAAAATGACCGTGTGGAGAAATACAACAAATACTTTAAATTTTTTCAGTCCCTTTACCCATTACTGAAGCCGAGTTATGAGGAATTGGCCCGACTGTAAATAAACAGGTTTATCGTGGATTAATGTGAAAAATCGGTGTTTTGGGTATAGAGGTCTCAGGTTTCAGGTGTCAGTATTCAGCGGCTACTCTTCCAGATTCGAAATTTCACAACGCATAAATGCATGATAGTGCACTTAATATTTCATATGTCGTCACGGTTTTCCCTGACACCTGAACACTGACACCTTGTGCCTAAGTGATGTCTATTTGAGATCAAACTTGACTATCACGCGAATCCGTGATGAACCAATTAAGATTAATCTACAGAGGAAACAGATGAGCAAAAAAACGAATGTAAAACCGCCGGCAATATGCAAACGTTTTGAATTGAATAAGAATGACCTGTTGAAAATTGATGCCACAACACTCTCCTGGATGGCCTTTTTTCTCTATCTGGTACGCAAATTTGAGGCTCGTCTTTTGGAATTTAAGGGGGATGACCTGCTCTATGGACCGATTCACTCCAGCATTGGGCAGGAGGCGGTGGCTGCTGCCCTGGGACCGGTCCTCCGAAAAAATGATCTGGTTGGATCTTCCCATAGAGCCCACGGCCATTTCCTGGCAAAAATCCTGACGTATTATGCGCCCGCTGGATTTAACCCTCTCAAAGATGATCTGTCCCCGACCATGCAGGATACCGTGAACAAGACCCTTGCCGAGATCTTGGGGCTGGCCGCCGGTTGGTGCAACGGGCGCGGGGGATCCATGCACCTTTACCACGCGGAATCGGGAAATCTGGGCTGCAACGGTATTGTCGGTGGAGGCACCCCTCTGGCTACTGGAACCGCCTGGGCCGAAAAATTGTGTGACCGTGACACGGTTGTTCTCTCGATATTCGGGGATGGCGCCATCAATCAGGGTTGTTTTCACGAGGCGGCGAATCTCGCCGCATTATGGAATATCCCGGTCATTTTTTTCGTTGAAAACAACCAGTATGCCGTTGCCACCGCCTGTGAAGATGCTTCTTGTGTCTCAGACAGCGGGTTAAGAGGTCTGAGCTACGGGATAGACGGCCTGATTATCGACGGGATGGACCCGGCGGCGGTGTATCTGGCCCTGGACGAGGCTGTGAAAAGAACTCGCGAGAAACCGTTCCCTTTTCTCATAGAGGCCAAAACATATCGTTTTCATCACCACAGCGGTCCTCTTTTAGGGAGTTCCTATAAATACAGAAGCAAAGAAGAGGAAAACATTTGGTCGGAGAAAGACCCGGTTGTTGTTTTTCCACGGGAACTGATTGCCAGGGGGCTGCTTACCGGGGAGGACTTGGAAACACTGGAAGCCAAGGCAGAGGCTTCGGTGAACACTGCGGTGGATTTCTGTACAGCCGTAAAAGGAAATCGGCGGTATATCCCAGATTCTAAATGGCCCACAGTCGATACCGTGGAGAACGAACTTCGAGGTGAGGAAGACCTTTTCCAGGATGTGACCTTTGTTGAGCAGGAAGATTTTAGCGATACAAAAGAAATCTCCTATGTTGAAGCAATTGCCGGTGTTACCTTGAGGAATATGGAAAAGGATACCCGTGTGATTGTCGTTGGCGAGGAAGTAGCCAATTTCGGAGGGGGGGCTTACGGGGCCACAAAAGGAATCCCCCAGACTTTTCCTGATAGAATTTTCAATACTCCTATTTCAGAATGTGGTTTTGTAGGCTTGTCCGCAGGGGCGGCCTCAGCGGGATTGAGACCGGTTGTCGAGATCATGTTTCCTGACTTTTCTCTTGTGGCGGCTGATCAATTGTTTAACCAATTAGGCAAACTCAGGTATATGTTTAATGGAGAGATGAGTTTTCCCCTGGTCCTTCGTACAAGGTTTGCTGTTGGGGCAGGGTACGGAGGGCACCATTCAATGGACCCAGTGGGTATCTTCGGTCTGTTTGCGGGCTGGAGAATCATGGGAGCATCAACGCCTTTTGATTATGCGGGCCTTTTTAATACCGCCATACGATTCAATGATCCGGTATTGATTATTGATGACCATCGTCTTTATTCGCAAAAAGGGGCCGTTCCGGATTCTCCACTGGATCACTTTATCAAATATGGCAAAGCAAAAGTGGTCAAGGAAGGGAGCGACTTGACGGTCTTGAGTTATCTCGGAATGATGCAGGATTGTCTTGAAGCAGCAGAAGAGGCTTCAGAAGAGGGCTGCAGTGTAGAAGTAATCGACTTGCGGACTCTGGATTATGTGGGCATGGATTATGAAACCATCGGTCGCTCCATTAAGAAAACGAACAGTGTGTTGATTGTTGAGCATAGCGCTCGAAGTATGGGCTTGGCCAGCAGGGTGAGTGATGAAATCCAGGAAAGATTCTTTGATTATTTGGATTGCCCCATTAACAAATTGACCCTTCCGGATGTGCCGCCGCCGGTTTCCAGACCCATGGAGAAGGCTATTATTCCCGGGGTGATGGAAATCAAAACCAAAATGATCCAGGGGAGCCGACATCTCTTTTGAGAAAAGGACTCTGATGATATACCGGATATGGTTGGTGATTTTCCTGATTCTGTTGCCTGCCGCTTTTTCCTCAGCGGAAACGGAGAAGCAGGCGAATGATAAAGTTCCGCTTACCATCTGGATTATCCCGTTCGAACCCCCCGCCGAGACCATCCATCTGGAAGAGACCGTCTCCCTGAAAGACCAATTGTCGTGGTTCAACCGAAAACAGGCTGCTTCAAACCTCACGGTTTTGAATACTACCGTTGACTGGATGGTAGACCAGCTGGTCGTATGGAATACCGAATTTGATTTGCCCAACTGGTCTTTGATCAACGGGCAGGAAAAGACATTGGAAGCCCTGGGCGACTTTGCAAAAGAAAATGATGTGGATTTACACGTCCGGTTTCTCACATGGAAAACTATTGTCAGTGGGCTGGAAAATAACCGCAACTCGCGTCCAAAAGGATCCCTGGGAGTGGTGAACAGCCTTCCGGATGTTGTTCAAATAGGTTCCACGTGGGCTCCGTATTTTGCGGAGAAAAAGATTCTAATGCCACCTGAAAATCCGTCAGAAAGATTGTCGTGGCGTAAAATAAAAGATGTTCCCGTTTCTCTGCCGTACACGATCGATGTAAGACTGATGTTCTACTGGAAAAAAATGCCCCGTAGTGCAAAACCTTTTCGCAACATTTTAGCAGGTGCATCCGACTGGCAGGGAATCATTGACGCGCTTACGGAACTTGTCCTGGACGAAAACAATCCCGCTCCTCCCATGGTCATGCCGGTCGGTTTGACATTCAATCTGTTTCATGATTTTGTCCCCCTGGTATGGGCTTCCGGTGACCCGTTTTTTGTTGAAACAATATTCGGAACCCGGACGAATATGAGTAGTCGGTCCTCGCTGCGGGTTCCGTGCCTTATCTCAGAAAATGCTACAACGATTGATAAAAAAGATAGGGCCTACCGCATTATCTCTTTTCCGGAAATGAGCCATGAAACTGCCGCCCGCCATTTTATGGAAGGGGTTGATTATGTAGCTATTATCCAACCAGCGGCATTCATATCTCGATGGCGACAACATTTCATGCAATACGTGTCCTCTTCTCCGGAAGCCTTCTGGGATTGTGCAGGCATGGCGCTTCTGCCGGCTATGTTCAAGGGTGGAACGGATTTGATGGTGGTGAATGGTACCAGAGAAAAACGGTTGGCTTTTAAATTGGTGAACTTTCTGGCTTCTGATGGTAAACATACTGCAATTGCTGCTGAAAATGGATATTTGCCCGCACAAAACCGTGATTTCGGGCTTGGGGTATTGCTTGACATGCTGGGCGGCCCTTCCTGCAAGGGAGCGAGAAACGCCATTGGGTTGATTCAAAAGGCCATGGAAAAAGGGCAGGAATACGCCTGTACCCCCGAATGGCCTACCAGGATGGAATCCATCGAAATTTTAGAAGCCATGCAGATACTCTGGCGTCGAATCGGAGAAGGAAACACCGAGCGGGTTCGGAAATATGCCGGAAAGACGGAGTTGATGATAAATTCACGCATATACTGGCCGGCTTCACTCTGGGTGCTGGCCAAGAAATTATGGCCGGCGATTACGTTTATCCTGGCCCTCGCATTTCTGGGTTTGTACTTGCACAGCAGGAAAATAGCCTGGCGGGACAGGTTGTTGCGGATCGCTGTGGATTCTCTCAGGAGACGTGACTATGTATTAATTTCCCGCGCCGGGGCTTTTGTGAGCGACTGTCATCAGACCTCTGAAAACGACTGTAGGGATTTCTCGGAATATCTCCATGATTTGAGAACCAGAACACTGAGCCTGGAGGAAAACATACGGAAGGACCTGGAACATTCCGGGCATCGGAGTTTTTTGGTTTCCATGTTGGTCGAGGAGGCCTGGGAAAATGCCGCCAGCCAATACAGGGTAGCCCATCCATCCGCAGAGGACCGGCCGGGGAGACCGGTTTTTGAAGACAGTCTCGATCATTTGAAGATCTCCCGCATGCCCTATGTTTTTGTTGCCATACTCCAGGACTGGTTTTATAATTGTATGAAAAATGACCTTTATGAATCCGATTTTATAAAAATAAAATTATGGCGCGGGAAAGGAAAAAATAATGGAATCGCGATCTATTCCCCTCATTCGGATAAACCTTCTATCCAGGCTCAAGCTTTCGGGCCCTTACCCAAAAAGGTATTCGACCATATGTGTGAACAATTAAAAACAGCTTATGGCCGGATTCCAATAATAAAAGAAACTGAAATAGACGGGGAGGACAATGCTTCTGAAAAATGCGCAGTTATTTATCTGCCTGCACCGATCAAAGGATGAAGGGGGGCACAGATTCACGGTTCAGAGGTTCATGGGTTCAGGGGTTTAATCCTGCCCGAACTGTAAACCGTGAAGCGTGAACCATGAACCGCTGTAAAAAGGAGTGCCGGCATGCCAGTTGTCTGGATCGTTGAAGACGAAAAACAGTATAGGGAAACGGCAAAAAAAGTGGTTGGGCGTACTGCCTTTGATTCCAAACTGGAGCTTCATATGGTTGAATGGGATGGCAGTGGGGAGCTTACCGAAGAACAAAAGTCGAGACCTGCCGATATTGTCATTCTGGATCTGAACCTGGGTCGAGGGATCAATGGGCTTGAAGCCCTCCGAAATATACCCGGGTTTCACAACAAAGAACCGAACCTCTTTCATCCATATGTCATTGTTTGGTCCCATTTTGACGGTGAACTGGAACTTTATGAAATGTTCCCTGCCCACGATGCTAATAGGTTCCTCAGCGACGATAGGGTCGTGCGAACATACTGGAAGGCGGAGACAAACCTTGAGACGGCCTTGAAAGGTTTTTTTTCAAGATTGGAAGAAGAGGGAGTGTACCACGGGCAGTAAGAAGTAAGCAGTAAGCAGTAGGCAGTAAGTAGTAGGTAGTAGGCAGTAAGCAGTCACGCGCTATCGAAAACATTCTCCGAAACAAAATCTTTGCGTTCTTTGTTTACCCCGTTAAATTCCGAAGGACAGCGCAGCGTATTTAACTGGGGCGTCTCTGCGCGAGACTTTTTTTAAGAAGTTCCTTTCTCGATCTGGTCCCGTTTTAAAACGGGAAGGTGGCGCTCGTGTGAAACTGGAAATTTGAAATTTGAAACTGGATGTTCTGAACACTGACACCCGACACCTGAAACCTTATTTTAGAAGTTTCTTTCTCGATCAGACTGACCATCTTTCCCGGTCAGAGGCTACGCTCATATGAATTACGATTCCTCCCCAATTTCAGCGGATATCTTTCTACTCTTCGGTGATGGGAAAATTCCTGTTGCTGCAAGCAAGTGGCTACGCCTCTATGTGAAGAAACACATTAGAAAAATCCAGGATTCCGGATCGAACTGTGATGAGCGACTGCGGCTTGTCCTGATAACCGATGATGTTGTGTGTAGAGCGGGCATTCAGGAAGAATTCCACATTTCCGACAACAGTATATACTTTGGTGAACTTGACAGGAGTGAAACGGTACAGCTCAAATTACACGGTCTGCTTGAATTTTTATTGTTCGCACGCGAATCTCCAGCCATTATTCTTACTTCAAAAAGTGGAATGGAAATTTTATGCTCTCATTCCGGGCCGGAGAGCCATTTTCAAGACTTGAAAGACGACGCCTTCCTTATTTTTGTGACCGACAAGGGTGGGATGAAATATGCCGGCAAGCATGAACTGCACGCTGTGCCCTGGCATGATCAGTCGCAGGAACCGGTTCTCGAGCGGATTTTTCTTTTTCAGAAAACAAAGGGGATGAGGGGATTCAGCCGTGTTACCCATGAGGTACGGAGGAAAATAGTTGACTATGGGAAAAAACCGGAGAGTAGGAAAACACACCATCCCGTACTGATTATCGGCGAGAGCCGAACAGGAAAAGAACTGATTGCAAACGCTCTCTACGATGTTTCCGGGTTGGAAAAAGGGAAGTTCATTGCTGTAGCCTGTGGAACGTTTACCCAAAGTCTTTTGCTCAGCGAAATATTCGGATACTGGCCGGGGGCGTTTACCAGCAGCGATAGCCATGGGGCCATGGGGCTTATGGAGAGTGCCGGTAAAGGCGCCTTGCTCGTTGATGATATCGATGCCGCCGAAGATCCTAAAGGACTACAGGGGGCATTTCTCCGTTGCTTGATTTCCGATCCTCCTTCATACCGGCGTGTGGGAGCGCGGCCCATGAAAAAACCGTTGAGCGAATCTGCTGAAACCTGGCTTATGTTTACGCTCAACAAGCCGATCAGAGACATGATCAAATCCGGATATTTGAGAGAAGATTTCCTGTTTCGTTTTCAAAGGATTATTCAATCTCCACCCATATCCGCACGTCCCAAAGACATTCCGCAGATTGCCATATCCGTTTGGAAGAACAGCCGGCCGGAAGGGAGGCCGCTGACCATTCCTGCTTTGCGACACTTGCGATACCTGAAGACAGACTGGGAAGCAAACGTGGGGGAACTGCAGTCGCTGCTTTTTCTAGCCAATGAGCTCCTTCATGAAAATAGACTGATGACCTGGACACAGGCGATCAACAAAGTAAGGGAAAGAGGGGAGGACTATCTTGCGTGGTACGAAAATTTTCCCGAAAAGAATTTGTCTTCCGGGCCGGTAACAGTCGTTTCAGACAGACGTTCTGAGGGTTCGTCAGATTTTCTAGATAAAGATGAACCCGTCTTGCGCGACTTACCCCACGAACCGGATGAATTAATCGAAGTCCTGAAGAACGAGCTTTTGAACGATCCGAATGTCATTTTTGAAATAGATGTGGTTAAAAGAATCTGTACAGTGGAATCACAAGAAAAAGTCTGTGAAAAAGAATTGCTGGAAAAAAGGAAATCCTATGAAGGATATCGGCACTGGTATGCCCTTGGAACAACCCAAAAAAATGATGCGGACAACGAATCCCACTTGATCCGCCTGCTTGAAGAATTTTTTTCTCAAAAAGAACTCTCGGATTTGAATGAAAATCTTGGTTCCAAAAAAGGTGCTGGAAAAATCCACTGTTACAAAGTACTTCTGTTCCTTGTTTTGCATCCGGACAATAGTTTGAAAAGAAAAGAAATGTCCACTATCCTCTGGGATCGGAAAGGGAAAAAACCGTTGTCTTCTTTTGAAACCCACCGTGAGATTCTGATTCGGCTCATAGGAGTAGAGGCAAAAAATAGGGCTTTAAACAAACATGAGATTTACGAGAATGATTATCTTATTGTTGATTATTTCAAGAACGAATGGAGAGCCCGTCTGAAAACCGCCCCCCGGGAGTGAATCACAATCGCTGATAAACCATAGTCATCTATTTCTTCCTGTCCCCTGTTTGAATTCCGCCCAAAAAGAGAAACTCCTATTGTTTTGTCACTCACTGAGAGCTCACTTTGACTCACTGAGAAATATTTTACGTATGCATTTCCTATCCCAAGACCTTGATGGATCTTGAAAATTCAGCCCAAATATTAAAGCGTTACCTATCTTTTACACATTGAACAGAGGTTCCAATCTCTTTAGGGCATGGTAATTGCTGTTCTGTTTGGGTGGAAGACGTGGTTTACATGGCTGATGATTTTCAGCCCAGGCAATTTTCATGGAGTTCATAGATCATCAAAAGGAGGCAGACATGAAACGGAGATTTGTCTACCGAACAATTTTTATCGTAGTTTTCGTCACTTTTGCATTCACCTCAAACATCTTTTCGCAGATAGCGCCCATAGCGGAATACGGTAGGCTTAAAGTGGTCGCCAATCAGCTCTGCGATGCGGTTGGACAGCCCATTCAGTTGAGAGGCATGAGCAGTCATGGACTTCAGTGGTTTGGCTGGAATGACTGTATTAACGAGGCCTCATTAGATGCTCTTGCGTACGATTGGGAATCAGGGGTTTTCAGAGCTGCCATGTATGTTGATGAAGGTGGCTATAAAACAGACCCAACAGGGTACAAAACGATGATTGATACCATCGTGGACGAAGCCTTTGAAAGGGGAATGTACGTTATTCTCGACTGGCATACCCTGAATCCGGGTGATCCCTGGGACAACATCGTACACGCCAGGGAATTCTTTACTTACATGTCAGAAAAACATGGCAAAAAAGGACATGTTCTGTACGAATTGTGTAATGAACCCAACGGTGTTGATTGGAGTCGGGTCAAAACCTATGCGGAAGATCTGATACCGATCATCCGGGCGAACGATCCTGACGGAATAATTATTGTTGGAACTCCGGCCTGGTCTTCCTTCGGCATTTCTGAGGGACGGGATCCCATGGAGATTGTTAACAATGCTTTAAGCGGAACGAATGGCCATAATGTGATGTACGCTTTCCATTTCTATGCGGCCTCGCACAAGTCAGACTACCTTGAAAAGATCAGAAATGTATCCAACTATCTTCCCATTTTCGTTACGGAATGGGGGACGCAGACCTATTCAGGGGACGGTGCCAATGATATGGAGAGTTCCCAGGAATGGATAGACCTCATGGCCGAAAAAAAAATCAGCTGGAGCAACTGGAATTTCAGCGACGATTGGAGGAGCGGGGCAGTTCTAAAGAGCGGAAACTGTCCCGGGGGGCCATGGACGGGGTCCGGTTTAAAAGAATCCGGACAATTAGTGTTCGACTGGGTATTGAATTCTTCCATCACCTATGCCTGTGCGGATGGTTTGGATAATGATGGGGATGGATTTATTGACCTGAATGACCCGGAATGCGCAAGTGCCCGTGATGATAATGAATCTGAACAAGTTCAGCCGACTGACAAAATCGTCGTTGGCTATTTTCCAGCCTGGGGAATCTACTACGACTATTTCGTCAAGGATATCGACCCATCGAAAATAACCCATATCAACTATGCCTTCATTAATGTGGTCAACAATCGGCCTGTTATTGGGGTAACGGAACGCAATGTGGGAGATGCCTGGGCGGATTATCAGAGAACGATGTCTGCTGCTGAAAGTGTGGATGGGATGGCTGACACCTGGGGGCAGGCACTGAAAGGGAACTGGAACCAGCTGAGGAAGCTCAAACAGCAGAATCCTCATATCAAGGTGCTGGCCGCGCTGGGTGGGTGGACATGGTCAGAAGGATTCTCTGATGCCGCTCTTCCCGAGAACCGGAAGGCCTTTGTGGCTGCCTGTATCGACACTTTAATCCGGGGAAACCTTCCTTATGATGCGGGTTCCAACACCGGTGGAACCGGCGCGGCGGCTGGTGTCTTTGACGGTATCGACATTGATTGGGAATACCCGGTATGCTGTGGCTTGGGAAGCAATTACCGACCGGAAGACAAACAGAATTACACAGCTCTCCTGGCCGAGTTCAGAAGTCAGCTCGACGTTATTAACCCTAACCTCTTACTCACCATTGCGGCCCCTGGGGGACCCCACAATATTGTAAATCATGAATTCGATCAATTTCCGCAATACCTGGATTTCATTAATCTCATGACCTATGATTTTCACGGGTCCTGGGACTCCAACACGGGCCACCTGGCACCCATGTATCCTGCTTCGGATGATCCTTTTGCTCAGTCCGGCTGGTCCATGGATGAAACTGTCCAGACCTATCTTGTTCAATACGGGATCCCGAAAGATAAACTGGTGCTGGGCCTGCCGTTTTATGGTCGCAGCTGGACCGGTGTCTCTCCCGGTCCTGACGGTGACGGGCTTTACCAGAGAGCAACGGGCGCCGGGCCTGGCGAGCGTGAGGAACCCGGTATGCTCAATTATAGTTCGATCGCGCAGAGTTACGAGTCTTCCTACGCAAAATATTATCACCTGGAAGCCAAGGTACCATGGCTTTACAATGGAAGCAATTTCATCAGCTATGATGATCCGGCAGCCATTTCAGCCAAGGCGCAATATATCCTTCAACAAGGCCTGGCAGGCGCCATGTTCTGGAACTTGATGAGTGATGTGAAAGGAAATCCTGCTCCAGCTAATTCGTTGTTGAGTGCGCTCTGGGATTCTCTCGGGGGTGTGCTTCCCACATATCAATG